>JAABUU010001399.1_pt1 | contig 40963 bp, 48 predicted proteins | sample 5559301 | NCBI WGS metagenome assembly JAABUU01 (sample SAMN10711884, study PRJNA513360) | rock metagenome | isolation source: Antarctica rocks | place: Antarctica: Victoria Land, Richard Nunatak white | reverse complement strand
TTCATGAGATGCCCTTCAGGAGCAGCTTTGTGTCGGACTCAATGTGCTGACGTCTGATCCTGACCTCATCCGTTCTATGTCCTTGTTTCCTCACTTGTGTATTTCAGATAAGAACGCAGTTTAGTATGAGTCGGTTCTCAACCGCATTTTGTTCGCAACCCGCTTTACCAGACAGTTGGATAGACATGGTTTCTTGCGTTTCCAAAATTGGAAGCTCTACGGGGAGCGGGGCCTGCCACATGCGCCAGTCACCGTTTGGATCTATGAAGGCACGCTCAAAATTGAGTATCAGGCCGTCACGCTCTCCAAATACAGCGTGGAACAGCAAGACGACCACAAACACCTGCAAACGGTGGGCCACCCTTGCTTGGCTGATACTCCGTTCCGCTCACCACAACTCACCTTGTTTGACTTGGGACCGGGTAAGTGGCTGCTCTACTGGAAAACTCCAGAGTACGCTCCTGCACACCGTCGGCACCGTGATCCGTTCATCGTTCAGTTGCCGTTATTCGAGCTACCGCCTCTGGATATGGCTGTAGGAGCCGATACAGGGCGCGGCTCTTCGCGTCCTTACGCTCAACTCCAACTTGTGGTGGAACCCGATGCCAGTGTCGATACAGATACGTAGCTCACCTTCCAGGATGAGCCTCAAAGGATATCAGGCGTAAGTACTGGTAAATAGCGTGAATGTTCGACGATTTTTGAGGTGAATGGGAGGAAATCGGCGCGAAACATGGGCATCGACCTCGCAGACCTCCGTACAATGGCTTGAGAAGCGGGTGACGGTACGCCATTTCTGGTAATTCAGGCAATCAGCAAAAAGAGTATCTTACGCTTGACCAGCATCTCACGGCTCGAAAAAGCGACGTCGAAAATCCGAGAATATACCTCTACTGCATGTAATTTATCCCGGACACACGATACCTGACCGTAAGGTCGCGACAAGCTTATCCTTGCAAAATTCCTATACTTGGTTTTGAAGGAAGTCAGCTATGACGCGTGGCTGCTCATCAGTCATAAAATGCCCGCAACCTACCACTACCTGCGCGGTCACGTTACGGCAGCCAAACGTATTGGCTAGCTCTTTGGCTGTTAGGCCGGGCTTACCAGAGCCATAGTCGCCTTCAAGGAGGAGTATGGGCACATGCAGTTCGTCGCGGTGAGATCTCATGAATACCCGGTTCTTTTGATAGGTTCGATACAAGCCCAGCCCAGCTCGCAGCTGTTCGGGAAGTTTATAGGCGCTCGCGTAGTGGCGCATGTCTGCGTCTGTTATTGCCTGCTTGTCCTTTGCGAAACGAAGGAAGAATGCCCTTTTAAAGTAGGTGTACTCACGACCACCAATAAGCCGTTCGGGAAGTTTGGGGAGACGGTGAAAGGCGAAGTGCCAGAGGAAAGGCAGCTTGACCATGAGGTCGGTGCTGGGCGTACCGGGCAGCGGGCCATCCAATAGAGCAATACCTCGTGTTTCCGTAGGGTAGAGACGGGCATACGCATATGCGATCATGCCGCCCATATCATGGCCGACGATGTAGGGGTCTTTCATAGCAAGCTGGCCGGCCAGTTCGTGAATATCATTGGCCAGCGTTTCCGCATCATAGTCAGCTCGCGTAGCTTTTGACTTTCCGATGCCCCGTAGGTCAACTGCGATAACGGTGTACCTGTTAGCAAGCAAGCACATAACCTGACGAAACTCATACCAGTCTTGCGAGAATCCGTGCAGAAAAATAATCGCCGGGCCGCTACCGCCCGATACATAATGTACTGACGCATCACGTACCTGTACCGTGGAGGACGTAAACGCCGCGCCGAGTAGAACTTTCGCCGGATTATTACTGTCGAGCCCAATAAAGAACGGGTCGTTCATAGCCGTACCTCTAAGGACACTTCAATAACATCGCCTGGTTGCGCCTGCATGGCCTTGAGTAATTTTTTGCTTACGGGTAAGAATTGTGTGCCGTCGCCCCACGGCAGAAAGGCCGTCTGGAAGGCAACGCCGTCCATGGTGCCTTTGACCTTGACGGACTTGGTAGAACCAAAAAATGTACCCGATTCAGGCCACACCACACATGCCCAGCCATCGCGGTCTTCAATGGTGGCCTTAAACGTTTTATTGATAGGGGTTATCTGTCCCATGAGTAGACTCCTTAGACACCGTGCTGGTTGTAATCGCGCCAGCACGCTCGTAATTCACGAGAATGACGCCACTTGGGGAGACTGTGCTATCCGTCACCTTGAATGCCGCCGGGATGGTGCCATCGGCAAACAACCGTTTTCCACCGCCCAACGTCAGCGGAAATATCTTGAGCCAGAACGCATCGACCACATCATGCTTGAGGAGCGTCTGAACGAGATTTCCACTGCCGTACACGTGCAAATCCGGCCCTTGCTGTTGCTTGATGTTGCTGACTTTTTCCGCAATGTCTCCGCCTAAAAATACGGAGGGCTGCCATTCGTGAGAAGTCAGGGTATTCGAAGCGACGTACTTGGTCGCTGCATTGACGCCTGGCCATTCGTCCGCATGTTGCGGCCAGTGCGGTGCCCAAATTTCAAAGGTTTTGCGCCCCAACAACAGATCAAACGGCATGTTCATCTGCCTGTTCATGACTGTTCCAGTAACATCGTCGGCATATGGATCTGTCCACCCGCCATACGCGAAGCCACCACTGGTATCTTCCTCTGGCCCGCCGGGGGCTTGTATGACACCATCAAGGGTGACGAATTCAAGTACAATAACTTTTCTCATGACCGAGTTCCTCCACCATCTGGCGACCTTTGGTGCTGATCACGTGTGTTCATCGGTGTTTCCTTTCTTAGACAGAATCTTGCAAGTTGCACGTCTATCTATTCTATTGGCAGAGCAAGAAAAAAACTTCTCCTATCTTGCTCAAATCCTCGGCCCAACTCTTGCCTGGGAAAGATCAGCCGACGCGCCTGACTGGCTTGACGGCAGCAGAGCATGGGTGCTGACGGAAGTCGCTCTCCTACGAATGTACAACATGTGCATGCAACAGCCCGCTTCTCAAGCCATTGTACGGAGGTCTGCGAGGTCGATGCCCATGTTTCGCGCCGATTTCCTCCCATTCACCTCAAAAATCGTCGAACATTCACGCTATTTACCAAGTACTACATCAATGGATCAGCAGCATGCTTACGGATAATCCTTCGTCATCCAGAGTCGTCTATTCAAAATATCTTGTTCAAGCCGATCAACCTTGCGTTCGTAGTAGTCCATGCGCTCCATTAAGTGCCGATACGGAAGATAGGCGACCAGTGCAAAAGCCACAACTCCTGCAAGGGTACTAGGGCGTTATGCTCGTTCGCGCTTGACCCGCGCTCAATCGCTTCCGGCGACAGCGTAAGGTGCTTGCAGCGTCGGGGCGAAGCACTTGTTGGGCAGTGCAGACAAGCTGTCACGCCCGTCAGCAGTCGAACACCGACCAGCAGATCTCGTTTCGCAACCGCTGATCCTCCAGGACGAGTTCGCGAATCGCATCGGGGAGCTGTTCGCGCTGCCAACGGCACTCGAGCCGGCCGGCACTCTCACCCTCGCATCCGGGGGCGGCCGCACGCGCGGCCTTGATCGCGTAGGCCGCAGCACCGAGCTCGTGTGCGGCGACATGCGCCACCGCTGCGGCCTGGCCGGCAGCAAATGCGGCGTGCCGAGCGGCTCCGCTCAGCTCTCTTGCCGCAGCTTGGGCATGGCCAGCCGAATCGCGGGACTGAGACATCTTGATCTCGCCGCGCGCCCATGCCCGAGTCTGCTCAATCGCCTGGCGGGGCCGCAGGTCCGAGGGCTGCACCGACTCGAAGAGGTGCAGAACGTGCTCTGCGCACGCGGCCGCCCACAAAGCCAGGAGCCGATGGTCGGAGTCCGTGAGCGTCCCCCCGCGGCGGATGGTGATGAAGCGGGGGTCGCGGTCTTTGGGGAGGATCATGGTTGCACCCGTCCTGTTGCATCTGCCCAACGGCTTGCGTTACCGGCGGCTGGGGAGAAACAGGCTCGGAAACGGAAACCGCCGAAGCTCAGAACCAAGCTCCAAAAACGCGCGCAGTCCCAGCCGTCCGGTGCACGCTTTGTTAGCTGGCTATTGTCCATAGATGTATTGTATCACTTTGTGAGGTAGCACAGCAAAAAGATACACAGTGTATTCTTATCCGCGCCGGCAAAGGAGGCCAGCACCTTGGACAATTTACACAACTCTTGACATTCCGCCATTTCCTTCAGATCAAAGCACTGGCTTTCCCAAACGAGCATAAGGGCCTACTAAGAAGTGGGACAATGATTCTTTCTGATACCAGAAAACATACTTCCATGAAACCGATAGGCGGGTACCTCCTCGTAGTTCATCCTATTCTCCCTCGTCGAGATCGCATGCCCCAGTTGGACATAATCTCGGCCTTTCGATGGTCACACTGTCTACAGGGCGAAAGCCGTCCCACCCTCGAAGCAGAGCTTGTAGGCACCCCTTCTTACTTTTCCTGACTGCCATCACCTGTGCGACTCCCCATTTGACTCGTGTACACGGATGATGCGATTGCTCCCACAGCGCGGCCTTGATCTCTTCAATATCCGTTGATTGCATCGCTACCTCCTGGTTGAGGGGAAGGCTCAGATGGCTCACACGTGAGCACAAAGAGCCGTTCAAAGGGAGCAGGCGGACAGAAGAACGTAAAGAGGTCTACCAGAATCTCTGTCGCTAGCTGGAGGGCACAGGCAACATGATAGACGGATGGTTCGGCTTCATCACTCAAGAGTAAGGGATATTCTCTCAAGGGTTTGTGGCAGGAGGGGCACAGTTCGTCCAGACTGCACCCATCTGCTCGTCTGAGATGATCATCGTTGATGATAAGCATGGTCTTTCCTTTCTCACCAGTAGCACACCTGTCGGAAATGCTCCGCGAGAAAAGTATACCAGCCGAACCCGCTGTTCTGGCTCGTTCAGGAGGCTTGCTCTAGCGCAAGCTACGAGTGCAACAATACGTACCCCAGGTCGTGATTAAGTATGCGACATCTCTATACAGGTACTATCATTATGAACCTAGGTACCTTCTATTGTTCTCAAAATAGGTATGATGAGGCAGAGGTCTTGCTGTTGGAAGCTCTCTCAATTATTGAGGGTGAAGGAGGTGAAAAGCATCTGAGAGCTGGTTATATCCACAACAACTTGGGAGATATGTATAGTGCACAGGAAGACTATGAACGAGCAGAACTTCATTACCTGAAAGCGTTAGATATCTTTCAAATTACTCTGACAGAAACACATCCACATAAAGAGATGACCCTCAGAAACTATGCCCTTTTACTCTGGCGAAAAGGACTCTATGAAGATTCAAGGAAATATATAACTCAGGCTGAGGCACATGCGATCAAGCGAGGAAGTATAGGGCCAAGCATTGCAGCGCAAACTCTAATTGTTAAACAGGAGCAAGTTGAGGCTTTCTTTCTTTCTTGTTGCGAATTTGGAGAGCAGAACAAAGAGAAGCTTACAGATCTCTGGGCTGTCTATGAGGATTGGAGACAACGACACTCCAAACCAGAATTACTGCATTCTTACAAGGAACTTATTCCTTTTCTCAAGACCAGGAAATGTGTACAAGGACGGTCAAACCAGGGTAGGTGGTGGCAAGGTATTGCGTTACGCCATGAGTATAAAGAGATAAGTTTGGGGTACGAACGTGGTGACACATGGCGTTTTTAAGGTGACACATAATAAGCGACAGATGATACTTGACGCTTATGGGCAAAAACAGTTACGGAAAAAGAGCTGGATAGACCGTTCCCAAGTGACTTGCGAAGCCAGATCATTCACAAGAATGCTACCATCTTTCCGTCACGACGACTGCTCCCATGCGTCTACACTCGTATGACCAAGTGTCCTTTTTTGCGCTTGTTCACGTTCACTATTCATCCGGTACAACAGGTGAGTCAATGTCCTACCATACAGTGCTAAGGATTTTTTCGCTTAATGTGATGAAACAATTAAACAGGAATGCTCTTCTACTGTGACAGAGATGCCTATCTTAGAAACTTGTCTCACTAATCAAGGCCCTAAATACATGAAATTGTATCCTTATAAGAGGCTGTATCTCTTGTTCAACAAACGTCCGTTTTGGCTACTCATTTATTCCCTCTCTTCAAACCCACTTTTGGAGGCCAAATCCCTGTTCATATTGGCATCCCTAAATTAACATCTAAAAAACTGCATTATGAGATGAGTTATTGTATGATTACCTCACCAAATACAGCAAGAGGAAAAAATCTGTTATGAAAATCGGGTATATCAGAGCCTGTTTGGGAAGAGGTCAGGTGCTCCGTCCGAGACGAGTGACTAACAACCGAATCATGGCTATCTGGATGAGCGTTTCACTGGTCTGAACCTTGCGCTCGTAATCCTTGCTTAAGCGACGAGAACGGGAGAGCCAGCCAAAGGTGCGCTCAATGACCCACCCACACTACCCCCGAAAGGAGTTTTCTGTCTCTGATTAGCTCGCATTTGTTCCTTCCTTTCGAGATGTGTTTGTATGATATCTTCATCAGGGTTCTTCGGCAAGTGGAGCCTGAGTCCAGCGGTGGCGGAAATCATCTCCAATGGTGCGTTGATGATACTGCCGAAGGCGTTCCTGCTCGGCCTCATCAGCCCATACCACCCAACGGTGCAAGGGCTCATCGAGCTGGCGCGTCTGCACCAACCCTTGATGGATCCAATGATGCAGGCTTCCACGAGGGATACCCAGCGTGCGAACCAGTTCGGCAGGCCACCATTCATTCGGCAGGAGTTCCTGGCGAGACGTACTCTGTGGGCGTGGTGCACTCACCCCTACTTGTCGTTGTATCTGCCTGATCATTTGTGCTCCAAAGGAGGCCGTGGCGCGAGCAGAGCAATAGCCCTCGTTGGAGAGTGCCACAGCGATCGCTGTGGCAGCCCAGCCTGCCTCGGTCAACTCTTGGACCCGTTGGCAGATCTGTGGATAGGTGCTCAGGTCTCTAAGCTTGCCAATTGGTCGAAACACGACTCCCTCGCTGGAACCTCCGCCGATCCACTCGATATGCACCTTCACCCGCTCACTGCTGCCCTGCACATCCACGATGACCCGTTCGACAATCTGGCGAATGATCTCTTTGCGATCAGCATCGCTGGTGCTTGGGGCAGCCCAGAGTGCGGGAATATCGATCGCCAGGTGGCGAATGGCTTCCCGCTCCGCTTCCGAAAGGAGACGTGGCTTGTGCTGGACAAAGCGATGATACTCCTCCACAAGCTGTTGCTGTGTTGCCAGTTTCTCTTCCCAGGTGTGCTCCAGGGTGCGGGCCACGAGCCGATGCTCTGGTTCGACCGCCTGGTACTGGCGAGCCGCTCGTTCGACTTCGTAGGATGCTCGTTCTTGCCGCTGCTGCCAGAGCCAATCCACCTCGGCCCGTTCTTGCTCCAGACGCTCGGTGGCACTCAGTGACAACTCTATGGCGGCTGGCTCCAGGGCGGCGAGGACTTGCTGGCTGACGAAGGCATCCAGACACGGACCAGCTAGATGTTGGCACCTGGGTTCGCCGTAGTGCGTCCAACGCTTGACGCATTCATAGGTGTGAAGCCGGATACCACCATCAATAACTGCATACTTACTCTTATTTTCCTTCGACACCTGTACCCCCTCTCTATAGCTATGTGATATATATCTAGCATATATATATCACAAAGATATACTACTGTCGAGGGGTAGCATTTCAAAATGGGCACCCTAGAACGTGTTGTGGTCGAGTATGAATGGATCGGAAGACCGCACTAAGTGCTTAGTGTCGTTTGTCGAATAACTTGGGTTCATACACAGCTTTAGTGAAAGCTCTTCTTTAATCTCGTGAAAACGAGAGCGTTTGTGCCTAAGGAAAAGACCACTTTCTAGCTTATAAACTCATCCATCACCAAACCTGTGTATGACCCAGTATTCTGGCGAAAATCCCACAATGATCCTGGTGGACGGGCTGCTTGGTAGAGCTTACCAGCAGGATCATTATGGGAAAAACGACCAGTTTCCTGGTGGGATCTACACCTTCAGGCATTGACCGATGTCATTCCGGATGCACCGTCTCATTCCTTCCCGCTTCCGTCTGAATAGTTACAAAATTGAAAGAAGACCCATGATTTGGACACACTCCCATAGGAAAACGCAGCCAGACGATAGCCAACACGGATGCAAAAGACTTACCTGATCGCCATGCCGCAAAGGAGATGCACGATCGCTCCGACAGATGCACCTATCATCATCCCCCACTCCTTCTTCCCCACCGCAATAACGACATCCACGATTTGAATCACTGCGGCAGTGAGGAGAACCCACGCGACAGCTGACCCTCCAGGCCAATACGGCAGAATTGCGGCAGCTAGCCCGAACGGAATGGAGCGCGCAGCATACATACGCACGTAGAATATCTCACCACGTCCAACCTGACTCGATCCAGAGAACGATCCCGGTCGGAGAAGAGCAATCACTGCCGCCCCTGCTGAAGCGAGGGATACGAGGAGATTCAGAAAAAGAAGGAGAGTTTGCATTGTCAGCACCTTTTTTGAAGAATAGGCCGAAGTTCGAAATCGGCAAGAGCGCACAGAAAGCAAGCGGGTCAGGCGGAGCAGTAGCAGAAGCTTCCTCAGCCTCAGCAGCAAAAAGCCTCCTTCGATGGGCTTCCACCACAAACTGCTTCGTCACGGACTCCACCGAGGCGTTCGCTTCCACTTTGTTGCACCCCTGCCTCACAAGCACGCACAATTGCCTCGGTAGAAGCAGTACGTTCTCACCCAGGGATGATCGGCAGCAGCAACGAAGAAGGATAGTTGTCTCCCGTATAGATGGTATTCGTCCCCGCCAGAACTGCTGGATTACGGTCTTCTGGGTCATCGTGATTGAAGCCTGCCCATCCTCCACTATCATGTGCTCCGATAGTAAGAGCTAGGCGATGCCCCACTGCAAGCACCATGCTCGTCGGCCAGATCTCTATCTCCACAGGAACAATGTGCCCAGAAGTGAGCTTTTGCACCTGATCATGTGTGTGGAATGGGCGAGCGTCCGTTGAGCGGGATGGATCGAGTTTCCGCTGAGAGGCACGCAACCATCCCGCCGTCACGGGAACAGGCCCGCCATTTGCTCCAATACCGGAAACCTCGTTACCGTTCGCATCACGGTTACGGATGGTCACAAAGATATCCATATCGTTGGTTGTGGAAGATACCCACAGTTTCAGTGCGAGTGGCCCGGTCACTTCCGTATCCTGCGCAAACGGAGCGGTCGTGAAGGTGATGTCACCCTCAGGTGCTATGTAGGTGACGTGCGCCTCTGCTTCTGGTTGCTCAGCGGCTATACTGGTGCTGGCAGCATCGAGATAGAAATGCGACCAGTGTGTTCGAGCCAGAGGCCATTCCTGTTCATCGCGCCACACCACCTCGCGCCCTTTGCGAATGGCGAGTTGAACAGGCGGCTGATCAAGCCAGTCATTTTCCCCTCCTTTGAGCCAGTAGTCAAAAAACCGTTTCTGAAGAGTTCGTCCTTCCTCCGTATAAAAGGGAGCGTAGTGGCTGCCAACCCCTATCCTCAGCCTCTTCTGAGCAGAAGCTGCACCAAGATAGCCCTCAATATCCCCTCGTAGGTGCAGTCCCACGTTGCCCCAATTCCCAACGGAGAAGACAGGAACCGTAATCTGATTAAGGTCTGGCAAGCGGGAGTGATAGTAGTCATCATCGAGAATATGCCCCTTGAAATCTGCGATCAAGTCGGCCCTATTCGCGGTCCGTTCCTGCTCAGAGAGACTCCCATCGTAGCCGTGTTGAACACGCACCACATGGGTATACCAGGTGACGACAAAACCATTGTTGAAGATTCCTCCGTGTCTAGCAACATCACGGTATATATCAACCAACCCTTCCCAGGGCAGAATCGCGGCCAGATGAGGTGGCTGGAGCGCAGCCACATGCCATTGTGAGACTGCGTAGTACGAAATTCCGTGTAATCCTATTTTGCCATTGCTCCACGGCTGTTCCGCCGCCCATTCGATGGCATCATAAAAGTCCTTTGCTTCCTGACGCGAAAAGGGCTCCAGGCGTCCTGGAGACGTCCCAATACCACGCTGATCGACTCGAATCACCACATAGCCTTGTGCAACCCACCAGTCGGGATTGGGAGTTTCCCAATTCATGTATGGACCATGTTCGGCAATTTCGGCATAGGCTTTCGGATTGAAGTCACGAAAGTGAATATCCTTCCCATACGGGCCGACCGTCAGTAACACCGGGTAGGTGCCAGATGTGGAAGGACGATAGACATTGCCGCGAAGCTCCAGACCGTCTCGCATAGCAATGGCGACATCGCGCTCAAAGATGAGATGCTGTTGCATGAGATACCCCTTCTGTCTGTATCAGTAGTGATTGCAAGAGTGCAGATGATTTCGTGCAGAAGCACGAGAGATCGAGGGGATGGAAGATGATGACGAGCATCATCTTGCCTCTTTCTTCCCAATGATGGATCGGCAAACTAGCCACTGGTGAGCGGAACGTTGGCAGACGGGGCATCCCCTCAGAGGTCCAGAGCGTGCCATCGCGTTGCGTGAGCACCGATTCTGGACGTGCCAGATGTTCACCAATGGAGCTGAGTTGAGTGAGATCGAGTTGGAATTCTCGAATGGGGACGTTGTCGTTTGCCATAACAGATCCTTTCATAGATATATTTCTGCGCTATAAACTGAGCAGTTTTACAGTGAATTGAACGAAAGTAAGTGATGTTGGACCGTTGTCTTGCTGAGAAGGGATGCCATATTCCCATCGCCGAGTGCTAGAGATCGCCTCGTGAGCGGTTTTCTCAAACCACGAATCACTTCTGCTCATAATTGAGGTCAGGTGCTTACGTGTCAGGGCAAAAGCTGCTCGTTTTCGGTTCCTATACCAGGAAAACCGCACAAACTGATTGGTCATCTAACCAGGAAAGCGGAATTTTTTCACTCTGACTCCAGCAAGCTCTTCACCATACGAGAGAGCAAACGATAGGCACCCTCAATATCGAAATCTGGTTCAGCTAGAAGTTGAAGAGCCAAACCATCGATACAGGCAAGAAGAATACTCGCCAGAGTATCAGCATCAAAGGACCGTTCACTGGCAACGGCATCAACGATATGGCTGATTCCCGAACGACCGCTTTCCAGCAGTGAGCGAATTGCGGGCTGCAATGCTGAATTGCGTAATCCAAGGGCAAAGAGTTCGTACCGCAGGCGATACGCACCTGGGTTCTTCAATGTTCGTTGCAACATGTCATTGAGGGTGGCTTCGCGTAACTGATCAGGAGGCAGTGAACTCCTCCTCTGATACCCACTCTCGGTGTAGCGGCGAGAGATATCCTTGAGCACCTCTACTAACAGCTCATCTTTATTCGCGAAGTAGTAATGCAATAACCCTGGAGCGACTCCTGCCTCGCGAGCAATGGCTTTAATCGTTGCAGCATCATACCCTTGTTCGACCAGAACATGATAGGCAGCTTGAATGATGTGTTCGCGAGTAGTTCCAGATGTTTCCATGTAATGCACTCCTCTTGGTTGGACGTCCAACCAAATTATAACAGAGAAACAGACCATTGTCAAATGGATACGCATGGAAGTTTTATTCTCTCCTCTATAAGGGAGGACCAGCAGACGTGCACAAATAGCTCATAGCAGTGGAGCATCGCTTCTCAAGCCAATTCAGAGATTGTAAAACATGAGCCGATACCTGTAGGAAGGGGAGACTACTACTGCTTTTATGATCCCTTCCTCTGCATTGTTGAGGCACATGTGAGAACAAACGTGTGCAGTGAGAAATTTTGCACGTCTGCTGGTCCTATCTCTCCTTAGCGTAGGTTTTTCGGTTCTGACGCAAAGTTAGTGGTAAGCTCTACAGCAATGATATGCAGGGAGAGAATCTACCCTTCAGCTAAGCTGGAAAAGTCAAGAGCCACAGATTCTTTGATGTTTTATTGGTGAGCTTACCACTAACTTTGCGTCAGAGCCGGTTTTTCCCAAGATATGGTGATGCCTATCACGGGGATTTCGCTTCTGATAGAGTTTTACACGTATCCTAGGCTTCCCTCTAAGTGGCACAACCCAAAAAACTGATCCTTATAGCCCCCGGTATCTGCATAGTGCTCCTGGATATTCAGTTCTGTTTCGTGGTAGAGCAGTCCGCCAATCAGATGTGGGCCTCATGTGGGGTTCCGGTAATCACTTTGGTATGGTAGGGGTCCATTTGATCGGGAATATAGGTATAAAAGACTAGGCCGGGTTCTGGACCATATTTGCCATTAATCTGGGCCGTGTGGCTACGTGAACCGCCAACTGGAAACCTCTGCCCATCAGAAGAGGACGTGGTACCGTCACCCCAGTGCGCAGAGAACGGATGCTGATGATGATAATTGACGATTTCTGCCAGCATTTTGCTGTAGCATTCGTCGCGCAAATACCAATCGGAGAACCAGGTCAGGCGATCTTTGGTCATCCCAGGCGTGGCACTTGCCATTTTCGCGAGTCCCAAATTGGTCGCCTCCGCCAACACCGCTGCAAAAAGGGCCTCACGATCTCGGGCAGGATCGCCCCGATGCAAGTGGGTACAATGCCGACTGAAATGCGTGACCTGATCAATCTCCACAAGGAGTTGCGTAATTTTGATCGGTCTCACCTTCGCATAGGCTTTCCCCGCCATTTCCTCCACTCCTTCAGGAATTTCGGCTTCCAGCCAGGTGCATGATTCGCACTTTGTCTGCATCACGTCGGACCTCTGGCAGGTCGTTCTCCGAAAGCCTCTGCCCTACACGAGTCAATTGCTCGTGTAGGGCAGCACCGCGATCCGTCAAATAGGTTTTCGCCTCCAGGGGCGCGTTCACCGGGGGCGTTCTCCCCTAGCGGAGTTCCTTCCAAGAAGCAGGTGGTAACAGATACTCTTCCAATTGACGATACTGATGACTTCCCTCGACCCAGAGATCGCCGGAACGCAGCCCATTGCGGAGTTCGGCCAGCGCACAGAACTCATAATAGTGGCGATTGATCTTCTCTTCCTCCCAGACATGATCGTGCCAGCGTGGTTTGATAAAGGCTATTGGGGCATCATCTGGCACCTGTTTTCGTCCCAGGTCACGTATGAGTTCCAGGGCCTCAACTAGCGGTTGCAGGGAGGGCAAGGCATGAAAGGTAAACGTTTCCAGCAGGCCGGGGAGTATTTACGGATCTGGGAGTACAAATCATCGAGTAAATCCAGATAATCCAGATCACGCGGACGAAAGAGCGTTGCGGCCTCTTCGACAAAAGCGACAAATCTTTCCCAGGGAACAACCGCTTCCAATGCCTGGTAGGGGTCAGTGGCCTGCTCTTTGGCGGCAATCAGTGCTTTGCCAACGCTTACATAGAGGCGAACCTTTTCATTGATCGCCTGACCTCGTTGCTCAAAATGGGCGCGTTGCTTCTGTTGCCCTTGTTTAAACAGATTGCCCAGGATACGATCATGCATTTCCAGTGCCGTGTCGGTGAGCGTCGCTGCCAATTTCACTAACGACGCAGCGAGGGTCGCGTACCGCCGCTGTTCATCAAAGCGAGCAAGAAATTGGGCGAGTATTGTTCCCCTTCGCGCGCCAGCCGATGGAGGCGATTTGCGTGAATTTGGCGAGAGAGCGTGGTCTAACCCGAGCGCCCGAATAAAGCGCAAGCGTTCAATGACTTTCAAAAAGCTTGCAGCTTTGGCCCGTCCTGGAGGCTCGCGCAACCAAACCAGAGGCGTGCGTCGTTCTCCAGTCGGGACAACAAGGAGGGAATCAAGCTACTGCCTTGTGCCTCGGATAACGAGACAGTAAGCGTCGTAAAAACTTGTTGTTGTGCGCGGTGCCGCGTTTCCCAGGCAAGGCGCTCCAACGTCGAAAGCGCGGGCGCAATGATCCGCTGGGGTCGTAACTCTTCAATAAGTGCTTCAACGAGGACCATGCCCTCGTCAGTCCCCATGGCGATGGGCATGAGCCAATGGGAGAGTTGTCGATAAAAGCGGAGCGAGAAGGAGCGAAATCCAAAGCACCGTTGCAGTTCTCCCAAATGTTCTCGTCGGGTGGGATCACGTGTGCATACTCTGCAAGCACTTCTGGCGGTTCGTCAATCTGGCGTGCTAGGTAGGTCAGAATGGTGGGAGGGATATGTTCCTCGGGATTTCAGGCTTGCCCTGGATAGCGCAGATACGCCAATTGTACCGCAAATCCCAGACGATTGTGCGCGTCTATGCTCGGCAATGATATCCAGATCTTCTGGAGAAAGCGAATAATAGCGCACAACCTCACGTTCAGGGAAATCGTCGGGAATCTGAAGCAATTTCGTGCATTGCGCTGGACTGAGTAAATTGACCACCTTCGCCATGATCTTGTGTCCTTCTCTTCTATTCTACCCTTCTAACATATGTAAACGTTCTTTGAGCGCCTTCCGGCTGGGAAGCGTATAGCGCACAGTGGTGGTAATGGCAGGCACGCTATCTTTGGTCTGGTGACCAGCATACACGGCAATTTCTTCAAACGACCAGCCAGCGGCCCGCGCACGATGAGCAAAATCGTGACGCAAATCATGAAAGGTCACTCCCGCATGAACTGCCATTCTTTCTGCGTTCCGCTGCGTTTCAGATGCATCCAGAGATGCTCAATGCCTCGCTCAGAGAGATGGTCTGGGTGTCCCTGTTGCCGCAACTAGGCTGCACGCTGACTGGTAAAGACTAAACGCTCTCCTGATCCTGTTCTTGCTCGTGCGAATCTTCTGGAAAAAGATAGTGATAGAGCACCCGACGCGCCAGATTGTGCAGATCCAGCGTCCTGGGCTTGCCGACTTTGGCATCAACGAGTGTGACGCTTCCGGCTCGCTGATTGACCTGGTGCTGGTCCAAACGCAAGGTCGCAATTTCACTGTTCCGCAGCCCTGCCCAATAGCCGAGCGCGAAGATGGCAGCGAAACGGCGGGTAGCGTGTCGCTCAACGAGCCAATTGAGTACAAAGCGTTGCTCAGGAGAGAGTTCAGTAGGAGCTATCGCCACAACCGTGGTCGCTCCATTGCGTGCGCTGGATTTCGGCGCAGGTGGCCCTCATCCATCACCCACTGGCAAAACCGACGCAATCCAGAAAGTGCCTTGCTGCGGGTCCGAGGCGCACGGCCAGCCCTTTGGAGCGAGTCCAGATAGCCACGCACCGCTGTTTCGGTCAGCAACCCCTGATGGAATGGTTGGTGTTCCCCCCTGTTGCGCCGCGAGCCAGATGACAAAGTCGCGTATGGTCGTCACATAGGCCGCGATCGTTTTGGAATCGCGAGTCCCCAGTGCCTCTCGGAATTCCTGAAAGATTGCGGGATCGTTGTTCCCAATCGCATTTCTTTTCCCTAACTTTCGCTCCAAATATTCTCCGACAAGATTTAGTCGCCAACTTCGGCCTTTTCTCTGTTTTCTCCTACGAAGCAGAGCGTGGAAATGGGAGGGACATGACCGAGAATAGCTATTCTCCGACGAGTGTTCTACGACAAGCCCACACACCATTTAGCACGTCTTTTCAAACGGCCTTCTGTATCAAAAGCCGGAGCTGAGACCATTTTTCGCTCTCATCTCCATTCTGAACAGGAGAGCGTTCACGCGTAAGGCCAGGAGGACCTTGCGAATGACTGCTTTTGTTATCGCACCTGCACTCCTGCAACCCAGATACCACGAATGGCACGTGTCGCAGCAATATCTTGGGTTGGGTCTCCCTCAACGAGAAGCAGGTCGGCCCGACGACCCGCCTCAATGACCCCCCGATCCGTGAAACCAAAGAACGCAGCAGGCACGACCGTCGCAGAACGCAGTGCTTCCACGGGCGTCAGCCCAATCTCAACCAGCAAACGTAATTCATCATGCAATGATTCTCCATGCGGAATCGGTGCGGGCGAAGCAGGTGAGGCGTTCGCATCGGTCCCAGCCAAGATAGTGACGCCCGCCCGGTGGAACGCTGACGTTGTTGCTTGAGCATGGGCATAGTTTATATCAGCTCCATGCGTCGGCAGACGGTGTGCCAGACTTGCTACAGCACGCATCATGGTTAACGTTGGCACCGACACGATGCCTCGTGTTGCAAGAGAGCGTGCCAAATCGTCGTCAACATCTGCATCAACGGGAGCATGGGTGAGGATATCTACTCCTGCATCGGCAGCAGTTCTAAGGGCGGCGATGGTGGTGACATGAGCAATCGCTTTGAGACCCGCTTGATGGGCGGCCTTGACCAGTGCGACGATAGTGACACCATCAAGGGCGGCAGTTCCCATTCTACGAGGATCCTCAACAATCACTTTAATATAGTCTGCGCCCTCTGATACACGCTCTGTCACAAAGCGAGCCGCATCGGCAGGGCCTGTCACCGCACTCGAAGCAGGCATACCCATTCTCGTCGTTTGTATGCCTCCCGGAGCACTGGCCGTGTTTCCTGAGCCTCGGATATCGGCTAATCCCTGTCGATGACGCAGTGAGTCAGTCAACGCCATTGCTGGCGACCCCATGTCGAGCATGGTTGTCACGCCCCATCGTGTCCCATGCTCTAACTGGGCAAGACTCAGCAGATGGACATGGGAATCGATGAAACCAGGCAAAAGAGTGCCATGCTGACCATCTACCCTTCTCTCAGCCGTCGTTGCCTCAGAGATAGCTCCATTCTCAATGACCACCGTGCGTTCCTCGGTCAATACGTTGCCATCAAACACTTTGACATTCGTAATGGCGATTGCTTCAGACATGCGTATAATTCCTTCTTTCTTCTCTCAATGAGACAAATGGTTATTAACCACATATCAAATACTTTCCTGGTTCTCCGCTACGCAAACGTAGAGGTTCCGCCTTCCTGATTTGCTTTGAAGGTGCGAAAGAGAGCAGGTGGAAGCGGATCCGCTTCTGGGAGATTCCCGGCGCGGGCAGCCGCGATTTTCGCCCAGATTTTCTCTGGCTTGAGCGGCATGTCGAGCGTGCGAATACCCAGTGGTGCTAGCGCGTCCAGTGCAGCATTGACGATAGCGGGAGGCGCACCAGTTGCACCACTTTCGCCTATGCCTTTCACGCCCAGCGGATTCACCGGCGAAGGGGTTTCGACAAAAGCGGTCAGGAAGGCGGGAATTTGCTCTGCGTTTGGCAGGGTGTAGTCCATCAGTGAGCCGGAGAGAATCTGCCCATCCTGACTATAGACCGTTTCTTCGTACAGTGCCTGTCCGATGCTCTGAGCAAGCGCGCCGTGAATCTGCGCATCTGCCAGGTGATGATTGAGTACCTTGCCGCAGTCATCGACCGCCGTATACTGCAAAATATGCACTTCCCCCGTTTCCGCATCGATTTCGACGACAGCAAGATGCGCGCCTGAGCAGACGGTGGCATTGGTCGGACTGAAGTCGCGCCACGCAGCCAGACCTTCAATTGGAGTACCATTGACCGGATTCGGTTCCTCATGCTCGATCAGTGCTGGTTGCTCCTCGACCAGTGTTGCCAGTGTACCCAGGTTGATTGCACGAGCCGGGACGCCGCGCACGCTAACCTGGCCATTGGTGAATTCGAGGTCGGAAGGGGCTGCCTCCAATTGGAGCGCGGCGAGGGTCAAAACCTTGTCTCGCACGGCTTCGGTTGCCAGATGAACAGCAGTGCCCGCGATTTGCGTGGTGCGGCTGCCAAAGGTGCCGATGCCAAAGACGGGCAAGGCCGAATCGTTCATCTGCACCTCGACCTGCGTGTCTGAAACAGCGAAAACAGTAGCAGCGATCTGTGCAAATGCTGTAAAGTGGCCCTGCCCATTGGTCGCCACACCGCTTTGGACCAGAATGCTGCCATCGCAGCGCACACGCACCGTCGCGGCCTCGCGCGGCGCACCTGGACCTCCCATCGCTCCGCCAGAGACCTCGATAAAGGTCGCCAGGCCGAGGCCCAGCAACCGAGAGTTGCCTTGCTGGCGCATCTCCTGCTGTTTCGCGCGCCAGCCTGCGTAATCGCCCAGTTCCACGACTTTCTCTAACGCAGCCTGATAATTGCCGCTGTCATAGTGGAGGCCGAGCAGAGTAGTGTAGGGAAAGGCTTCGGGCGCGATCAAATTGCGGGGACGCACCTCGACGGGATCGAGACCCGTTTCCTGGGCGATACGATCCATGGTACGCTCCAAGATATAGGCGGCTTCGGGTCTGCCAGCACCCCGGTACGCGGCAGTTGGCACTTTGTCGGTGAAGACGCCGATCACCTGGCTCTCAATAGCCTGGATGCGGTACGGGCCATTCAGCATCGAAGCGGTCCCGACTGGCACCATGGTTGTCGTGTTGGCCAGGAATGCACCGAGATCGCCGATACTGTGTACTTTCAGGCCAAGTAAGCGGCCATCCGTCTGATAAGCCGCCTCGATATAGTTGATCTGCCCACGCCCTTGCGTTTGCGCTTGCAAATTCTCGCTGCGGCTCTCGATCCACTTGACGGGGCGTCCCAGGCGCACAGCCAGTGCTGCTACGGCGATCTCTTCGCCAATAAAGGCCGATTTGGAGCCGAAAGCACCACCGACTTCCGCGTTGAAAACGCGAATCTTCTCGCGACTGAGACCCAGAAATGTTGCTAGCGTCTCTCTGGCGGTATAGATGGCTTGCGATGAAAGCCAGGCGCGTAGCTCGCCACTGGCTGGATCGAAGTCAAACAGGCAGGCACGCGGCTCCAACGAACTGGGAGCCACGCGCTGGTTGACCACACGCAGGCGCGTGACATGGGTGGCTTGAGCGAAAGCGGCGTCAATATCACCCCCGCCGATCTGCGTCTCGAAGGCCAGATTTGAGCCGAATTCCTCATAAAGCACGGGAGCATCAGGAGCCAGCGCCTCCTCTGCATCGACGATGGCTGGCCGCGGTTCATAGTCGATCTCGACCAGATCGAGGGCGTCCAGAGCCACCGCGAGAGTTTCAGCTACGATCACGGCCACCGGATCGCCCACGTAGCGAGCATACTGCGTTGCCAGCGGTTTGCGCGGCGGTTTATTACGCGTGCGCGGAACAGGGATACTCTCCATCGCGGGCATTGTTTCCACCAGATCGCTCGCCGACAGTGCCGCCACCACACTGGGCAGTGCTTGAGCGTCTTGCAAATGCATATCCAGGATTTCAGCATGTGCATACGGACTGCGTACAACCACCATATGCAGTATGGCAGGTCGCCCCTGCTCGGCCCGCAGATCATCGACATAGGAGGCGTGTCCAGTAATCAGCTGATAATCTTCGCGTCGTCGTTCTGCTCCTACTGGAATGAACATATCAACCATCACTATCTCCCTTTTCCATTTTCTCTGTTGAAATGAGATAAGTCTGTATAGAAACGACATCATCCAGGTGGCTTGTGTCCCTTTGCCAGATCAAAGAAGGGTCCTATCAGGCATCTTCCCCTAATTCCAGGGCCAGATATCCGGCACTGACGATATCATCGATGCTAATCCCAGTATAGCGATAGAGGTCCACTTGTGAGCCAGATTGCCCAAAACGGTCAACCCCGAGTGGAATAGTCGGGACTCCATACAGACTGCCAAGAAATGCTAGACTGTGTGCTGAGGCATCCTGAACTGTCACAATAGGTGCATGGCGTTCTTCCGGTAAGAACAGGCTTGCCAGATGAGTCCGTTGCCTTGACACCATTGGGTTCTTGAGGCGATGATGACGTTCTTCGGTGAAAAGCGCGAAGAGTTTTTGCGGACTGGTGATGTGCAGGACGTTTGCCGCTATCCCCTCCGAAGCCAACTGGTGTGCCGCCTCAACTGCTTCCGGCACCATTGCACCCGTCGTTGCAATATGCACTACTTCAGCTGCTGTTGCCTCCGGCACGGAAGCACGACCCTCGATTAAGCGGTATCCGCCAGCAAGAACCTGCCGACGCACTTCCTCTTTTCCAAGACGCTGTAGGACTGGCTCGATCACCTGTTGGTCAAGCTTTTTTGTCGAGAGACGAAGGTAGGTTGAGCAACCGTGGATACGGTCGCAACACTCACGTAACGCATCGAGCAGCATCCATTCCACCTCACACGCGAATGCTGGCTCATAATACGTGAGGTCTGGAAGTTCAATGCCAAGCGATGCCGTGACAGTCGATTGGTGCGCTCCTCCTTCAGGACTAAGACTCACGCCAGAGGGGGTACCGGCAAAGATGAATTTTGCTCCGCAGTAGAGTCCATAGATCAGCGCATCTAATCCCCGACACACAAAAGGATCATAGACTGTTCCAATCGGAAAAAGCTGCTGCCCACACAACTCGTAGCTCATCCCCAGTTGCCCCAGCAACATGAACAGGTTCATTTCAGAAATGCCTAACTCAATATGCTGACCTGTAGGACCGGGTTGCCAGCGCAGGAGACGTTGCGTCTCCTCCTGATAATCGGGACGCATGATTGGTGAGAAGACACCAACTTTGCTCACCCAGGTGCTCAAATGGGTCGAGACGGCGACATCTGGTGCTGCAGTCACAATGCGTTCGCCGAGAGAAGGAAGGTCCGCGAGTTTCGGTAACACACGACCAAATGCCTCCTGGGTGGAAAGTTTGCTCGGGTAGGAAAGGTCAAGGTCGGCAGGAACTACATCTGGTTCGAGCAGCGGATGACGGCTCTCGTTTGTCCGCTGCAATCGTTCCGCCACGTGTTGACACCAACGACCCTCAGGTGAATCAGCAGGGAAGGTATCCCACTCGTGTCCACTGGGAATGCCAAATTCTTGTTGGAGGCGTGCCATTTGCTCGACACTCAACAGCATCGAGTGATTGAGTGCTTCACCGGCAAAAGGCAGGCCCCACCCTTTAATGGTATAGGCAAAGACCACCGTTGGCACGTCCTCGTTCTGGTCGGCGCGTGAGAAGGCTTGCAGTAAACTTGTGAGATCATGACCACCCAAGTTGCTCACAAGTGCGGAAAGCAGCTCGTCTGGTGTCTCATCAAGCGCAAGCACGATGTCCTGGTCCCCTGCATGCTCGGAGCCAAAGGGATGGGTGAGACGAGTACGGATGTCAGCCCCTCGCCGACGTAGCAGGCTCTGATACTCCTCGCTGCTCATCTCGTCAAGACGGCGTCGGAGTGCTTGCCCACCCGGACGCGCGAAGACCTGTTGCAACTGCTGCCCGTATTTGGCCTCCAAGACCTGCCAGTTTGCTGCCTGAAACAGCCGTTTCAATTGCGTTGCACGGATACCAGGGACGACACGGTCCAGGCTTTGTCGGTTCAAATCAACAATCAGCAGCACGTTTCCTAATCCTTGCAATGCTTCGTCAATAGCAGCCTCCCACACACTCCCTTCGTCGAGTTCCGCATCGCCGATCACGGCAACAAAACGGTGTGACGTTACCTGACTAAAGTGCTTGTGCGCGTAGCGGTGAGCCACCGCTGCAAAGGCGGGAGCCACCGCTCCTAACCCCACGGACCCAGTACTAAAATCAACGGGATCAGGGTCTTTTGTCCGACTTGGGTAAGCCTGGAGGCCGTTAAATGCACGCAGGGTCCGTAAATACGACTGATCTAAATTGCCCAGGAGGTACTGGATCGCATGGTAAGCAGGTGAAGCATGTGGTTTCACACTCACTCTATCACCTGCATCCAGATAGTGAAAATAGAGGACCGTGAGGATGGAGACCATCGAGGCCGATGATGCTTGATGTCCTCCCACCTTCAGATCATCAGTGTTCGACCGTACATGGTTGGCATGATGAATCATGAGTGTGCAGAGCCAAAGCACGTGGTGCTGAATGGAGTCGAGTATCTGATACTCTTCAGGCGATACTCTCAGTGCATCAAGACCGCTTGTCTCTGGAGGCGTCGCTTCCTGCCGGTGTTGAATGTCTTCGTTGGGTTCGTTTGTCGCAGCCGAATACGCATCTCTTGCCATAAGAGTCGCTCCTTCGTTCGTTCACAAGTAGTCTGGACCGTTCAAAGAAAGTTGTCGTTTGCCTGCTTATGTTTTCTTGCCCTCTTCAAGGCCCTGCGTTTTCAAGCAGGTTCTTGACATGCATGATGGTCTGTTGTATATGATGGCGCACTGCACTGGCAGCACGAGCAGGATCGTTCGCTTGGCACGCAGCAAGAATATCGCGATGCTCCCCGTCGAGACGCTCTGCATCTCTGGGAACGTCGGCAGCGGCATAGAGATGGTTGTAGGCGATGGACGCATTGCGCAATTCCTCGATCATTGCCAACAGTCGTAAACTTCTCCCAATTCGATATAAGCGTAAGTGGAATTGTTGATTGCGCTCAACATAGTGGGCGGCATCACTGGTAGTGTACATCTCATCGAGGATAGTGATAAGTGGAGGAGCATCTTGCTCCTTGAAGTGCTCAGCGGCTTCCTCAGCGGCCAGCATCTCCAGGGCCATGCGAATTTTGTAGTGCTCGATCAGGTCTTGGATGGTCGGTAAGAACACCGCAACTCCTTTGCGGGCATCGATCTGCACCAGGCCATCACGTTGCAGCAGTCCAAAGGCCTCACGAACTGGCGTTGTACTCACTCCAAAGCGTTGTGCGGTCTCAATCTGAGGTAACTTCGTCCCGGCTGGCAGCTGTCCCATGATGATTTCGTGTCGCAGCGTCGCCGCAATTTGCTCCGCCATCGTGAGCTTTGTCACAAGTGGCGTGGTATAGCCCTTACTCAAAGGTGTCGTTGAGTTCATTCGTTTGGTTCTCTCCCCTTGACAAATGTCATATGCATAATGCATACTGTACACTATTCCAGCTAGTATTGTCTAGGGAGGCAAACAAGAGAGGAGAGAGGAACCAGGGTTGGCACGGTGCTTCATAAGCCGTCAGTGTTCCATGTAGGTCATCGATTCACACCACATCACTGCTTTTTTATCTCCTACTGAAGAGGGTAGGTTGTTTCGAAGATGCCGACTGTTTTCTAACCATACGGGATGACAGAAGGGCATATCTCCTGATTGGACGGATGGCGATGGCTCTGTTTTGCTCCATCAGTTCGGTTGACTCAGAGTCCTTTCTGAGGCCGAACAATTGTTGAGCAAAACGTTAAGAAAGGAAAATCCATGACAAGTCACTCTATCATCATCGATGCTGGTACCATGAAACTTTCAGGACGCTTTCTTCCAGCAACGAATGGAGACCCAAGAGCATTGCTCGTTGCAATTCATGGTGGAACGTACACCTGTAAATATTTCGATACCCCTTCATCATCGCTCCTCGAGTTGTGTGCTTCTTTAGGTTATTCGATCATCGCTCTCGACCGCCCTGGATATGGGGCGGCTGTTTCCGTACCCGTTGATCAACTCTCATTCGATGACCAGGTTCTCGTCCTACGGCGGGCGCTTGAAGTGATTTGGCATGACTATGGCCAGCAATCCGCAGGGATGTTTGTGATTGGTCATTCAATTGGGGGGATGATCTCCCTGCTGCTGGCAGCAGAAAACCCACACGAGCGTCTGCTCGGTATGAATATGACCGGTGCGGGCGGCCTCTACAATGAGCAGACAAAGGTAGCCTTTGCGTCTTTAGTCAGTGATGCACCGACAGTGATGATGGATATCGCGATTAAAGTCATGGCCATGTACGGGCCAGCATGGTCCTATCCAGAGGAGCAAGCTCACTATGACCCGGAACGGGACGTCCCCACCGCCGTGATAGAGCTTGCAGAGGCACAGACATGGGGCGCACGCCTGCCGCAGGTCGCTGCTAAAGTGCGGGTTCCTGTCCAGTTCATCGTGCCCGAATACGATCACATCTGGCGCGGTGATTCAGAGGCACTCAGTCATGTTGCCGAAATATTCACTGCCGCTCCATTTGTCGATATGGGCATACAACGCCTGGCTGGTCATTCGATAGAGTTACATACGCTCGCTCGTGCGTTCTATATGAAGATACTTGCTTTTGTCGAGGAATGCATCCTCTATCGTGCCAATCGATCAAGTCTGTAAATCATTTCATCTGAAACGTTGTTACGTAGTAGACTACTCAGGAGAGCAGGACGAAGATGCCTGCTGTTTACTGACCGAACAGTACCACAAAAAGGGATTTTATCATGATCGAGACAGCATCTCGGTGTGGAAAGAGGAGCGTAGTTATGCAACTCGTCAGTTACCGAATACATGATTCCACGGATGGAAGGTGGCGTGCAGGTGTGGAACATGAGGGCCGCGTGGTGGATGCCGCGACCTTCTGGCACGATGGTATCCACGAGACGACGACAAAACATCTACTCGCAGCCGGACCTGAAATTATGCACAAGGTCTTCAGGCAGGCTCGCGAAGTACTTAATGCTGGTTCCGGTGCATCAGGAGTGTTGCAGACCGCATCTGTCGAACTGGGACCGCCGATACCCGATCCCGATAAAATCATTTGTATCGGTCTCAATTATGCTGAGCACGCGAACGAAGCTGGGCTAGCACGGACGGAGGTACCCGTCTTCTTTGGAAAGTATCGCAACAGCTTAGCTGGTCCAACCAGCCCTGTTCTCTTACCTCGTGCAAGTAATCAGATCGACTATGAAGGGGAATTAGCGGTCATCATTGGTACACGCTGTAAAGAGGTTTCTGAGCAGGAGGCCCTTCAGTATGTGGCAGGCTATAGTGTCTTCAATGATGTCAGCGCACGCGACCTGCAAATACAGACAAGCCAGTTCATGGCTGGCAAAGCCCTGGATACCTTCGCGCCGATGGGACCAGGGATTGTGCTTACATCTGATATTCCCGATCCCCAGACACTTATGCTCACCACGAGGGTGAATGGACAGGTGGTGCAGCATGCCAGTACTGCCACCATGATCTTCTCAGTGGCAAGAGTTATCGCGTTCCTCAGTTCTCTGATGACACTGGAGCCTGGGGACATCATTGCGACGGGCACGCCATCTGGCGTAGGATTCAAACGTACACCCCCTCTCTTTTTACAGGATGGGGATGTCGTGGAAGTCGAAATTGAGGGCATTGGTCAGCTTCGCAATCCTGTTGTAGGTACTCGGACGTAAGCAAGAGTATGGGTGAACGTAGTATGCTGTAGAAGCAGAGCAAAAGAAGAGCTGAATCTATCTCACTGGAGAGACACGTCTCATGGAAGAGATGTCTCTCATCTCAACACCTTGAGAGGAGAAAAGGAATGTCACACGTATCTGAGAACACGAATTCCGTGAAACCTATCTTGCACCATTTCAATCTGAAGACGGCACGCCTGCACGAGATGATTGAGTGGTACAGCACCGTGGTAGGCATGACGGCGAACTATCATTTTCCTGGTGGAGCTTGGCTCACCAATGATGCGGCCAACCATCGCCTCGCATTACTAGTTTCACCCTACTTAAGCGAGGACGCTGACAAGCTGATGCATACTGGTTTCCATCATAGTGCCTTCGAGTATCCGTCGATGGGCGATTTGTTCGACAACTACGTGCGACTTAAGTCCCTGGGTATCAAGCCGCATGCGAGTCTGGATCATGGTCTGACAACCTCCTTCTACTACGAGGACCCTGACGGCAATAGTGTTGAATTACAAGTCGATAATTTTAAGAATTGGCAGGAGTCCAGTGAGTGGATGCGTACCTCACCACAGTTTACCGCCAATCCCATAGGGATGCCCGTCGATCCTGAGCAGATGATTATGGCATACAAGGCTGGTGCCTCGTTCGCCGAGTTACACGAACGCGCCTATAGTGGTGAGTTTCAGCCCTCTGAACCTTTCGACCTGCATGTGCCAATCGGTGATCCACGCTCTCCGATTTAGTTGTGGTGATGGGTGGAAGACTACCCTCAGAGCGCACTCCTTTGGGAGAAGTAAACCATGCGAGCATGTCATACTATGAGGAAACACTTCCGGGGAAGCTTTAAAAAGGATTGATGTATGGATCAAGAACAACGTATCGCCTTTGTTCGTTCTCATCGAACCGCCATTTTTGGAGTCAACCGCAAGAATGATGGGCCAAGTATGTCGGTTGTGTACTATGTGATGGATGGCAACGACATCCTCATCTCCACGATGGAAGGTCGAGGCAAGGCCAAAGCGGTACAACGCAACCCAAAGGTTTCCCTCTGCGTCCTCGACGAACAATGGCCGCTGACCTATCTTCTGATGTATGGGGATACGACGATTGAGGCGACGGTCGATACCGATCTCGAAACAGTCGTGACTCTGTTGATGCAGATTCTCGGTCTCATGGCTGGAAAGGAGATGCCGGAGCTGGTACGCGAGCAGACGAGACAAATGGCCCTCGATGAGCGACGTGTCCAACTGCGTGTGCGGCCCTATGCAACGTTTGAGTCGCCTCCACGCCATGTCTACTCATCAGAGGATGTCACAGAATTGTCACACGATCTTGGACAGCGTTCGCCCTGGCAGTAAAAACAAGGCATGGATATTTTGTTTCGGTCCATGTGGTCGCGAAGCCACATGGCGTTCTATGCGATCCGAGTGGAGGCACTATGCAAATGTTTGTTCTAATCTCTCGTTTCCAAAAGCCACTTGACGAGGTCAACCGCTCTTTTGCATCACACAGCGCATGGGTGCAACGGCAGTATGAGTCAGGACGATTTCTCGTCTCGGGGAGGCGTGAACCACCAATTGGGGGAATCATTGTGGCGCGAGCATCCAGTGAGCAGGAACTGCGTGAGGTGCTGAGCACAGACCCCTATCAACAGAAGGGTCTGGCTGAATATGAGATATTTGCCTTCGATGCCGCCGAGTTTCCCAAGCGGAGTAGCGCGTTTGATACCTTTGCTTCGGAACCGATGCGTGAACTGCCACCCATGCAGGAGACAGAAGGGACACAAGTATGATACGAGCAGTAACGCACTTGCTTCTTTCCGGTATCTTCATTGTTGGTGGATGGGGAGCGTTTAGCAAGCCTGGTGGACGCCCAAAAATGGTTGCGGCAACAGGTATCCCGCAACCAGAGCAGGCAGTGGTACTCAACGGTGCGTTGATGATCCTTGCTGGTCTCCTCCTCGGCCTAGGCATCGCGCCCAGATTAGTGGCGGCTCTGCTGATCGGCAGCCTGATTCCGACGACACTTGTTGGGCATCCTTTCTGGAAAGAAGAGCTTGGATCGGAGCGCGAAAAGCAATTGCTCCAGTTTCTCAAGAATCTGGGCTTGATTAGTGGGTTGCTGATGGTGATTATTGAAAAGCAGGAAGCCAGCGTGTAGAAACACCAGTGAAAGGTGCGTACATGAAAATCATTACGATAGAAGAACACTTCCAGATTGCCGAGATCAAGAAGGCGGTGGCAAAATATTTTCCTGGTCAAAGTGCATCTCACTTGTTGGGGTACAATCCCCCTGACGCTCCACTGGAAGATCTAGGAGCTGGCCGCTTGCAGCGAATGGATGCGATGGGTATCGATGTCCAGGTCCTCTCCTACACGCCAGCAGGGCTACCGGCCATCCCTGCGGCTGAGGCGGTACCGCTAGCCGTGGAGATCAATGACCAGCTTGCGGCTACTATCCAGACCCATCCTGACCGTTTTGCCGGATTTGCGACGTTACCGACACCTGACCCGAAGGCTGCAGCCGCCGAGTTAGAGCGCGCGGTACAGAAGCTTGGCCTCAAAGGCGCGATGATTGGTGGACGGACCAAGGGCCTTTTCCTGGACGATCCTCTGTTTCAGCCCATTCTAGAAGCGGCGGCGGCCCTGGAGGTTCCCATCTATCTGCATCCGTCGTACCCGCCCAAAGCGGTGCAGGATGCCTACTATGCTGGTCTTGATCCAGCCGTCAGTGCGAGATTTGCGACCGCTGGCTGGGGATGGCACATGGAGACAGGTACCCACGCGCTGCACATGATCCTGGCCGGAGTTTTTGATCGCTATCCTGGTTTACAACTTATTCTCGGTCACTGGGGCGAGATGATTCCCTTTTTTCTGGATCGCTTTGCTGAGATGTTAACCCAGACAGCCAAACATCTGCAACGGCCTATCGCGGACTACTTCTTGCAACAGGTGTATGTAACACCCAGTGGGATGTTTACCCTGCCCCAGTTCTTGCTCACCCTGCAAGTTATGGGAGCAGATCGTATCATGTATGCGGTCGATTATCCCTATGGTAAAAACGAACACGGCAGAACGTTTCTGGAGCAGGCACCCATCAGTCCTACCGACAGAGCCAAAATTGCACATGGGAATGCCGAAAAAGTCCTCAAACTGTGATCCAGAGAAGCGAGAGAGAGCCATGGCGGTTCAAACCAAGCTCTTCAAGGATGCTCCTTTGTAATGGCTATCAAGTAGTCCGCATTGTTGTTTTTCGTGCATCATTTTTCGTGTCCTGGAGAAAGAAAGGCAAGGTGTGGGAACATGAGAGTGGGCGAAACCGCAGCCAGAAGTCAAGCAGTTCCCCGGGAGACACAAGTACTTATTATCGGAGGAGGACCAACTGGCCTCAGCGCAGCCGTCGAGCTAGGACGCCAGGGTGTGCGATGTCTGATCGTTGAGCCGAGGCTGGCCGTCTCGCGGCTCAGGCCGCGCGCCAAGACGACCAATGTGCGAACGATGGAACATTTTCGCCGCTGGGGACTGGCTGAGCGCATCCGCGAGGTAGCGCCGCTCAAGGTGGGCTGGTCGCAAGATGTCGTCTTTTGTACCACGCTACTTGGTCACGAGGTGACACGCTTCACCAACTGCTTGGGTCTTTCTCCCCAGCGCACCGATCTGTACGCGGAAGCGGGGCAACAGATCGCCCAGCCTCTGGTCGAGGAGGTGCTGCGCGAGGCGGTCACCGATCTGGAGGCGTGTCAGCTCTGCTTGGGCTGGTCCCTACACACCCTCCACCAGCGCAATGATGGTGTACAGGCGACGATCGTCAATGAACAGGGTGAACAGCGACAGATCGAGGCATCCTACGTGCTAGGCTGCGACGGGTCTCGCAGCGTAGTGCGCTCGTCCATCGGAGCGCACTACGTGGGAACCTCGGATTCGCGTCCGAACTTCGGCATTGTCTTCCGCGCACCGGGACTAGCCGAACGGCAGCCCCATGGCTCGGCAGTTCACTACTGGGTCCTCAATCCTGCTCATCCCGGGGTCATGGGCCGGATGGACCTAGCGGATCAATGGTGGATCATCGCTAACGGCGTGCCTGCCGAGATCGGTCAGGCCAATCCGAACGCTCTCATTTCCGGCCTCGTCGGGACCAGGATCGAGGCTTCGGTGTTGGGAACCGACCCCTGGACAGCGCGCATGTTGCTGGCGGACCGTTACCGCGCAGGTCGGGTCTTCCTGGTTGGCGATGCCGCGCACCTCAATCCGCCGTGGGGCGGACATGGCTTTAACACCGGGATTGGCGATGCGGTGAATATTGGCTGGAAGTTGGCAGCGGTGCTTGAGGGTTGGGGTGGTGAGAACCTGCTCGCAAGCTATGAGGCCGAGCGGCGACCAGTCGCCGAGCAAACCATTCAGGAGGCGGCGGCGAATATGAGTGTACTCGCTCCTGAACTCGGTAATCCAGAGATGATGACATCGGGCCTCGCTGGAGAGCAGGCCCGGTCTTTGGCGGCTCAGACAATCCAGGTTGCCAAAGACCGCGAGTTCCATAGTCTGGGACTTGTCCTGGGTTACCAGTACGATGCCTCACCAGTCATCGTTGACGACAGCACGCCTCCTCTTCCCGTTGGTCAGGACTATCTACCGACAGCCCGGCCGGGAGCGCGCCTGCCGCATCTGTGGCTACCCGATGGCGCGTCACTCTATGATCGTCTGGGGAACGGACTGACACTCCTTCGGCTCCGCGACGACGCTGAGGTGGCTCCATTCATCGAGTCTGTAGTGGCGAGAAGGGTGCCACTGACCCTGCTTGAACTGCACGGCCAAGCACACGAGGAACGCTACGGGGCCTCGCTACTCCTCGTGCGACCTGATCAGCACGTCGCCTGGCGTGGCACATCTGTGGATCGACCGATGGCGGAGGCAATCATCGCTCAGGTCTGCGGAGCCTGAGTGTGTATGATCATGGGAAGGGTTTGTATAACCTCTGTATCTTACAAGGATCAGAAAGGATCCGGTTGATGCCCGCGAGCGTGTTGTAATGCAAGAGAGCGTTGTTGATCAGGGTGTAAGGTGAGCATTCGTGCTCCTGATTTGGCTTTGGTACAAAGTGCTCGGCTCGGACACGCCAAACAATTGCTGGGATTGAACTTGATATGAATGACATCCTTGCCGTGACGATTATGCGTTTTGATCCACAATCGACTGCTCTTTCCTACAGGACACACCACCTGTTGTTGAAACCAGTCAATCGTAAAGTCCGTGATTGCAAACCCTTGCTCTGCTTTGCCTTGCCAACTCGTGTCAAGGAGGACCGGACCTACGAGGGTCACGGCATGCTCCTCCACACTTTGCACCAAGATGTCTGCATCCAAATAGCCGGAATCCACCACATGGTCTTCTGGCAACAGTCCTTTTTCTGCCAAAGATACATGAATTGTTTCCATCACGGCTCCATCATACGTCGTCGCTGCCGTAGTTTCGACATGCGTGATCATATGCGGTGTTTCGTCATCACAGGTTTCCGTCAGATGTACCTTCCATCCGGCCCACAAAATATCCCGTTTGGTACTGAAACGAGCATCAACATCGTAGGGTGAATGGAACGACAAGGCACTGGGAGCCAAGTCTTCTTCTGCTCTCCACTGAACAGGTCCTTCTCCCGCGTAATACTGTTGAACCCACATCTGCCGTAACGTCTGAACGGTTGGCACTTCTCGAAGCCAAGCGGGAGCTGTATCACTATAGAGAGCTTAAAGCAGAGAGAAGCCATCTTCTCCCACGACTTCAGCGTATCTCTGCCGTTCTGCTTTCCCTTTTGGCAAGCGATAGGCTTCGCATCGTTTTTCATAGCGGTCAAACCAGTCGGGTGAAAGGATGGTACACAGCCATTCGGGAGCAATGGTTGCCAGGATATTGAGGGTAGCACGCATCGTTTCTCCAACGGTCTCCAAGCGATTGAGGGTACGAATGGCTCCGAACAACATGGGTTGAGTCGGTTCGTTGCTTTCCACGCTCTTTGAGCCATCCGTGCTTGTTCGCAACATCAAGTAGTGGCTGTAAAATCTGCTGCTCTACGTTCCCTTCTAGTAAACGAGCACGAAATTCACAGAGCACCGAGGCATCGAAGCCAGGATTAGTGAGTTCTAAGCTGAGCATATATTTCCAGTCAAGCGTCCTCGCACCGCATCAGCAGCCTGCCGATCTGAAAGCCCTTCGGCAAATTGCATCACGCTGATGAGCAGCAAACGCCAAGGTGCTTCTGCTGGCTGTCCGCAATGAGGAAACAACGGGGCAAACGAGGAGTCATCGTACATGACTTCCAGTTCATCTCGTACACGCATATACACGTTCCCTTTTGGATACGCAGCGTGAGCAACTCGAACTGTTTCTCTAGGAACGGGGCAAAAGGCTTGTGGATGCAGTGACATTCCATCTCTCCTTGACGTAGAAGGCTTTCTTTTTACAAGAGTTTCTTCTATCGTAGCAGATGCTCACGACACTTGCACACGCGTCTAAGGGATTCGCCAGCAGCATCATCAATCTGGGATAAACATCCTTAGCGTATGTTTATCCCAGATTGATATGGTGACCCCTAATCGAAGTTTAGCTGTCCTTTTCAGAAAGTGTAATGACAACTTTGCCGTGAACATGCCCCCCGCGCTGAAGCGTTACAGCCTCGCGGGTACGTTCTATTGGAAAAGTTGCGGCTATTGGGACGATGAATTTACCACTACTTATGGCATTGGTAATTCTCTCGAGTGCATCAGGACTAGCTTCTGCTCCGCCTGTTGCATGTACACCACCTGGCGGATTCGGTCCTGCAGCGGTCGCAGAAATTCGAGCAGGCGAAATACCAAGCGCAAGGGCTACGTCTATTGTCTCTGTCCCCACGAGCGCTGTAGCCGCGTCGACGCTATTTGGGGCGAGCTTACGAACTCGGTCTGCCAATCCTTTTCCGTAGGGTACTGGAATAGAACCAAGCTTACGTAGATAGTCGAATGAATCCTCTGACCCAGTACCGATAACGGTTGCGCCAGTCAGCTTTGCGAGCTGTACGGCGAATGTGCCGACGCCACCCGCAGCACCGCCTATGAGCACGGTATCACCTGACTTTACACCGATAACGCTAAGTGCCGCGTCGGCGGTAAGACCAGCAATCGGAAGAGCGCTTGCGATTACGTCTGTAATGCCACTCGGAGTATGGTGCAACAATGGTTCTATTGAAACATTCAATACAATATAGTCAGCGACGGCGCGACCAAGCGCTCCGCCAAATACACGGTCTCCAATATGAAAATCTTTGACATTTGGGCCAACCTCATCAATGGTGCCTGCGAAATCATGACCGAATCCTGATGGCACCGTAATGTCAAACATTGCAGCCACATCGGGCATTGAAGATACCATCCAATCCATCGGGTTCAAGCCTGCGGCGGCCACTCGTACTCGTACTTCATCTGAACCAGCATGTGGTTCTGGAATGTCTTGCAGTTCTAAAACGTCGGGTTCGCCAAATGACGTATACATAATCGCTCGACTCATATAACGCACTCCTTATGCCACTTATTACTCTAGTAATGAGAGCATTTTGTTTCCTTGTCGTGATGTAGGCTCACGCACAAAATCAACAGACTCAACATCCAAGATTTCTAATCTCATTCGTAAGTCGCCTGTGAGTTGAGCCAATTCATCGGGGTAAAGATCACCTTTATCAAGACGGACAACAACATTTACCAAATTTGCCTTTGGTGACATAGGTTTGCCTCCTTTTATTTTTTGATCCTCTTGAGCTTCTTCTTTGACCTGTTCTCGACTGACCTGGGTATATCTCACCGTTGTTTGAATAGCTGGCATTCTCTTCTTGGTGACGTGCCCCGGATAATAGGCTATCTCCTCTAATGTCCTCCTTTTCGTGATGAGATGAAGCGTGAGTGTGATACAATGAGGTTACCTCCTTCTATATTAACGGAGGGACCCTCATGTTGTCTCTTTCTATATTAACGGAGGGACCCTCACTTTGTCAAGGGCTGATCTCCCTGGGGGAAAGGAGTCATATCCAATGAACAAGCCAACACAAGCCAGCCGCCCAATGCGGGCTGATGCTCAGCGCAACTACGCTAGCCTGTTGAACGCGGCGCGAGTCGCGGTCTCGGAACGCGGCGCTGACATCGTCCTCGAGGACGTTGCCAGATCGGCAGGGGTCGCAATCGGAACGCTGTACCGCCATTTCCCCACGCGTCAGGACCTCCTTGAGGCAGTGTTTCTGGATGAGGCCAATGAATTGAGGATGCACACTGAAGAACTCGCAAGCGCTCCGGTTCCTTTCGACGCCTTGATCAGCTTGCTTCGTCTCCAGATGGACTTCGCGGCTCGAGGGCGGAGCATGGGAGCAGCCATGATGGCTGCCAAGCAGGTTCCGGGGACGAGAATCTATGCTGCACTCTGAGAAGCAACTGGTTGGTTTACGTGCATCCACCTCAGCGCGGAAGCAAGAGACTGTTGAGCGACTTCGTGCAACCATCGCATCCCTCAAAGAGAAAAAGCAAGATATTACCACGCAGAGCATCTATGCTGAATGTGGCTTGCATTACTCCTCCTACATCCGCAACGAAGAGGCTATTGCACTCTTTCAGGCAAACAGCACACATCTCGTTGAGAAAAAGAAACAGACGAAGCGCAAACGAGCAACTGGTGACGTATCTGCACCAGTGCTACGTGATTTCTTGATGAACTACAAAAAGCCACAGCTCGTGATGCGTTTGCGGGAGGCGTAACGGCAGATCACGACACTGGAGCAACAAATTGCGACATTAGCTGATGCCTGTTTGGAACGGGATGCACGGGTGGTGAGGCTGGAAGCAAAGCTGGCAGAGCTAGAACCATACCGAAACTTTGTTGAGCAAGTTCGTAGCCGAGTACGACAAGAAGAACATGAGGGTGAACCATGAATCAGGGGTCACCACGACAATCAGTGCTGCAACGGATTCTCTCGGTACTGACACGAAAAGCTTCTGAGCAAGTGAAGCAACAGGACCAGCAGCCACACCATCCTGCTCCTGATGAGCGCGATGCTTGGCGTGCTTACTGGGAAGCGCAGGGTCAACCTGGGCGAACCGAGCCAGAAATTGACGATGTGCGTCAGGCAGAGTTGGCTCAGTGGCGTGAGACTATCCCTAATATAGAGAAGGGAATCTATCCTTTCAAAGGAAAGCAACTGAGTCGGGCTGATGTTGAGTGGCTCCTGGCAACGCACGAGAATAAACGTGGGCCGGTGGATTGGAGCGATGAAAGCCAACGGAATCGGAAAGGATTGGATGTGCGTGCTGCCGATTTACGTTTCGTTAATTTGCAAGGTCTTCCTCTTGCTCGCCTTCGTTGTGGCCTTGCAAAAGATGAACAACACTCAGAGACTCACGAAGCGACTGAAGAAGAGTGTATCATGGCAAGAACCCATATGGAGGGGGCTACTCTCGTAGATGCCCTTAGAAGGAGCGGACCTTCATCATGTCTACCTGCAAGGAGCCTTTCTTATGGGTGCCCACTTAGAGTGTGCAGATATTACTGAGGCAAGGCTTGAAGGGGCAGACATTGGTCAAGGATACCTCCAGCAGGCAGATCTCAGCTGGGCACGGTTCCAAGAAGGAAGCCTTTTCCAAGCACAACTAAAAGGTGCTATCTTGCGCTGGGTACGACTAGATAGGGTTGATCTGCGTGGGGCAAACCTCGAAAATGCAGATCTTTGTCACGCAGCACTTGGAGGTGCCTATTTAGAGAACGTAATTCTCTGTAGCAAGGAGCATCATGGCCCCTTGCTGGCTGATGTCGAGTGGATGAATGTCAATCTTGCTATTGTGGACTGGTCACAAGGAATGATCCTCGGTGATGAGCAGAAAGCAAAGCAAAAGGAAATCAATGGCAAGAAGAAAACCAGAGAGCAACAGATTTTAAACTATGAGAGTGCTGTTCGAGCTACCCGTCAACTTGCCGTTGTCCTTCAAAATCAAGGACTCAATGAGGAGGCAGCAAACTTCGCCTATCGTGCTCAAGTACATCAAAAAACGGTCTTTTGGTTGCAGATGACTCAGAAAACAAAAAGCCTCATGAATCTGGGTCTACATACATGGAACAAACGATTGGTGTATCGCATCCAGAAGTCGAATATCTGGCTCTTTTCGTGGTTTCTTTACCTTCTTGCAGGCTATGGATACAAGCTAGGGCGTAGTTTCCTTGCCTATCTCTTCGTGATCATTGGGTTTGCCACATCCTACTATCTGCTTGGACTGCATGACGTCGTAGGACCACACCACGTGTTCGGACCCTATCATCTCACTTGGTATGAAGCCATCGTCGTCAGCATGACAGCTTTTCACGGGCGCGGCTTTTTTGCGAATCAATTCCAGCCAGGTGACCCACAAGCCTTCGTTGCTGCACTTGAGGCTTTTGTCGGCCTCGTTATCGAAGTCACCTTTATCTCGACACTTACGCGGCGACTCTTCGGACAATGAACTGGCCTTCCTCCACCGTCCACCACAGTGTTATATGATATGTCTTGGAGAACCCATCGCAGAAGTCACATATGTTAGTAGCAGATATGTCTTTTCCACTCGGAAACAAGGATTTTATGCATGAGATATCGCTTTCCCAAATATTCCTTCACCAAACAATGACGTTGTTTGAACTGCAAGCGTGGTTGGGTCATCAATCGCCTGCGACAACACAACATTATGTGTCAACCAGTCCAACCAAACTCACTCAGGCGTACAAGGATGCAGGCTATTTTTCTCGCAATGTTTGTGCCATCGAGGTACTTGTTTGACGTTTCTCAGAATACTTGGTTCTTACACACTTTAGGTGAAAGCTCTTCTGTAAGATGCGGGAGACGTTTCGGTTTGCGCTCAAAGAGAAGGCGATGTCTATGAGATAAACTCATCATTCACCTAAAGTGTGTAAGACCCGAATACTTTTCGTTTTTCTCTCAGGTAACTTTTCTAGAGGATTTCCTCAAGCAGCCTAAGAAGTGGCATCGTTGATGAATGGTGCTGTTTCTTTTTCTCGCATACCTTTTCCATGTTGTGTTTGGCATTTTGTTTTTTGCAAATGACAGCGTATGACTGTTTTTTCTCGCATACCTTTTCGTTTCAGTAAGCCTAAGATATGTGTAAAACTCTCTTAGAAGCGAAATCCCTGTGAGAGAGTTTTACACGTATCCTGGACTTCCCTCTGAGAGAGGCAACCGTATCTTCGCGCAAAACCTCGTGGCAGGTTCTGTGGGAAACTCGCGTAGAATGGCTGATCAAGGGGCTGATCAAGGACATCGTCGTATGTGGAAAGGTACTCAGAACCCACTTGAGACGCTTGATCTCTCAGAGAGGAGTCGGGAGAGTTTCGCTGGTGTCTCTGCTTCGTCCAATGGGGTATACACATTCACACTGAGGTCTGGCGCGTCAACCACCTGAAACGTGAGATGCTCAAACATTAGAGAGCCTGCTTGTGGATGATTGAGCGTTTTGTGACCCTCTAGCGCAGCGAGCACCTCATGATCGGGCCACCAGGCCCGAAATTCAGGGCTGCGAAGCATCAGATCCTGGATCAACTCGGTCAAGCGGGGATCCCCCGGATACCGACCACAACTCGCACGGAATTGGGCTAAGACCCGTCGCGCATGTCCTTCCCAATCGACCAGCAGGTGCCGATGGGTTGGTGAGGTAAAGAGTCGCCAGACGGAATTGCGTTCAAAGGTGGTCATTTGCCCAAAATCGCCAAAGATAACGCGGGCCGCTTCGTTCCAGGCCACTACATCCCATCGTCGTCCTAAGACAAAGGCTGGGCTAAGACCCTGATGATCGAGGAAGTGCTGTAACGTCGGACTCACGGTCTCAAGGTCCATGGCCCTCTCGGGAGGGGGTTGTTGGTGAGCCAAGAAGAAGAGATGTTCTCGCTCATTGGCATGTAAGTGCAAGGCTTGCACGAGGCTTTCTAAGACCTGCGTCGAAACGGTAATCGGGCGTCCCTGCTCCAACCAGGTGTACCAGTCCACACTGACCCCTGCCAAGTGGGCCACTTCGGCGCGTCGGAGTCCGGGCGCTCGTCGCCTGCTTCCTCGCGGCAGTCCCACGTCTTCAGGAGCGAGCCGAGCCCTCCTGGTGCGCAGAAAATCTCCGAGTTCGTGCAAGCGTTGGTCCTCCTGCTCATATTCCATCGTTCACCCTCTCCTTCCTTTGTCCGCCTTCGTCGCGGGAACGTAGGAGTCTCACTCCTATGATAAACACTCATCTTGTTCTAGTAGTCCTTTCAGTATATACTTTCCATGTGTCGAAAACAACGTTCCCGCGACAAGGACAGTGTCTTGATGCGTATTCGTTCGTGCAAGGAACGCGTGTCGTCGGGAGAGATGCGAGCTTCATTGCTGATCGGACCGATGCTCACATGGTGTAACCACACAACCAAAACCCCAATCGTCCATCTCATTACTGGAGGAATTTCCTATGAGAATTTTCGTGACCGGCGCAACCGGATACATCGGCTCCGCTATCGTCCGCGAGCTTTTAACTGCCGGGCACCAGGTCCTCGGCCTGGCTCGCTCAGATGCAGCCGAGGCACTACTCGCCTCTGCCGGCGCAGATGTGCATCGAGGTGCGCTCAATGATCTTGACAGTCTGCACAGCGGCGCGGTCGCAGCGGACGGTGTCATCCATACGGCTTTCAACAACATCTCCGAGACCACGGACTTCGCGGCCGTGCTTCAGACCGACCTGCGTGCCGTCGAAGCGATGGGAGCAGCACTCGAAGGGTCCGACAAGCCCTTCGTGGTCACCTCGGGGACGCTCCTGCTCTCGACGCTGATGCTGGGACGCCTGGGGACGGAAGAGGACGTGCTTGACTCCTCATTGCCCCGCATCGCGTCGGAGAACGTGGCAATCGCGCTGGCCGCGCGTGGGGTGCGCTCCTCGGTTGTGCGGCTCGCACCGTCCGTGCATGGCGAGGGCGACATGCACGGCTTCGTCCCGAGTCTGATCGGCATTGCTCGTGCAAAGGGCGTGTCCGCCTACGTCGGCGATGGCTCGAACCGCTGGCCTGCGGTGCATCGACTCGATGCAGCCCGCCTGTTCCGACTGGCGGCAGAAGCTGCCCCGTCTGGTTCACGACTGCATGGAGCCGGCGAGGAGGGCATACCATTCCGCGACATCGCTGAGGCTATCGGTCGGCAGTTGAAGCTGCCAGTTGTCAGCATCGAGGCTTCGGACGCGGGTGCCCACTTCAGCTTCCTCTCTGCCTTCGTGTCGGCCGACAACCCGACGTCGAGCACACAGACCCAGGAACTTCTGGGATGGCAGCCGCAGGGGCCTGGACTCATCGCGGACCTCGAACAAGGTCACTACTTCACTCACGAGAGGTGATGTCGAGGCAGGATGCCGCGAAGAAGGAGCGACGACACGAGTCGTGTGTCGCGGTTGAGTGAAGACCTCCCGCTAGGGAGTGGACTTGAGATAGCTATGCACAATGCATGAAAAAGGAGCTTCTATGGAAACACAGACAGAATATCCCAGGACGTTACACGGGAAGAGAATAGTTGTGCTTGGAGGAACATCGGGTATGGGTTTCGCGACTGCTGCAATGGCAGCGAGAGAGGGCGCAGCCATTGTGGTTGCTTCAAGCAGACGCGAGAGCGTTGATCGTGCCGTTGCGCGCCTTCCCAAAGGGACGGAGGGCCATACGATTGATCTCTCGAACGAGGAGCACGTTCGTGACTTCTTCACTCATATCGGGGCATGTGATCACCTGGTGTTCACGGCGGGCGATATGTTGCAGATGAGCGAGGTGAGCGAAACGAATGTGGAGCAGGCTCGGCATGTCTTCGATCTCCGCTTCTGGGGCGCATTCATGGCGGCGAAATATGGGAGGAGTCAGATCAGACCGGGTGGCTCCATCGTGCTGACCTCCGGTATTGCCGGACGACGTCCGCAGAAGGGTTTGACGGTTGGGGCAGGCATCAGTGGTGCCGTCGAGGCACTGACGCGTGCTCTGGCCGTCGAGTTGGCCCCTATCCGCGTCAATGCGGTCTGTCCTGGACCCGTCATAACCGAGATGTGGGGGAGCATGTCGGAGGAAGATCATGCAGCGATGTCTGGGCGTATCGGACAGACACTGCTGGTTGGACGTGCGGGGGAGCCGCACGACCTGGCACATGCCTACCTCTATCTGATGCGCGAGGGATTTAGCACCGGTCAGGTGATCATCGTGGATGGTGGGACGACCCTGGTCTAAAGCACCGGTTGTGCGAAAAAGGAAAAGACCACATCCTATCAGACAAGCAAGGACAGGCTGTTCTTAGCTGTAAATTTTGGAATTGTGTGAGTGTGGTACGCTTTTGGTGATCGGGTCATGTGTGATAAAATGAAGAACAACTGTTCTTTCACATTTTCTTCTCATGGAGCTTTTCCCTACCCAGATGTCCATCAATCCCTTCCTTGCCCTCCCTTCTGGCCTTGAGTTGACCTCAGTCTCTTCCCAGGAAGGAACGCTGTGCGTGTCTCTGCTTTCCACACAGCCTTTTTCTCGTTGTCCCATGTGTGGCTCTGTTGCTACGCGTATTCATAGTCGCTATCAACGTAAGCTCGCTGATCTCCCCAGTGGCGGCCAGCCCGTGCGCTTCCTGCTCTCGGTGCGGAAATTTTTCTGCGATGCGCCTCCTTGCAGACGAAAAATCTTTACGGAGCGTCTGATCCCTTTTGTTGCTCCTTGGGCGCGTGTGACGGCACGACTCTTCCAGATCGTGCAGGTCATTGGCCTGGCGACTGGTGGCAGACTTGGTGTCCGTGTCACGGATCGTCTAGGAATACAAACCACACGCCAGACTATTCTCCGGCGTATCATGGCCTTGCCGACAGAGCTGGTCGGACCAGTCGTCCAGCTGGGAATCGATGATTTTTCATTCAGACGTGGTCGCAGGTTCGGCACAATCCTTGTGGATTTGCAAACACGCCAGGTGATCGACGTTTTAGCTGACCGAAAAGCAGAAACCGCAGCGACCTGGATGGCCTCTCACCCAGAAATCAAGCTAGTGAGTCGAGATCGTGAAGCAGACTATGCTTCTGCTGCTGCGGTAGGCGCTCCACAGGCAGTGCAATGCACAGATCGTTTCCACATATTGAAAAATTTGGGGGAGGCGTTGGAAGGGTGGCTAGCACACCACCTAGCGATCAAGCACCAGAAGCAAACACAAACAACGCTGGAGGAACATCTTCCCATTGGGGATGCGTCTCGCCCGATCAGGCGTTCTCCAAAGGGTGAGCGTCTTCAACAGGCGTACCGAGAGGACCGTCTGGCCTGGTATGAGCAGGTGGTAGCTTTGCACAAACTTGGTATGAGCCAGGCTACTATTGCCGGGCGAGTAGGCATTGGTCACAGCACCGTCAGCAATTGGTTGGCAGCTGGCACGTATCCTGAAACTACACGTGGTCCGTATGTGAGCCGCCTCGATCCCTATCTGCCCTATCTGTTTCAGCGGTGGGAGTCGGGTTGCCACAATATGGTTCGTTTCCATCAAGAACTCATGGCGCAAGGGTACGAGGGGTCCTATGCCAGTGTGCGTGATCATCTTGTTCGTCGGCTTCCAAAAGGCAAGAAGAACTCAACAAAAGGGAAGGAACTGGAGACAGTTCCTCTGCCCTCTCGGCAAGTAACCTTCCTTTTCCTCGCTCGAGCAGAACAGTTGGATGCGGAAGAGCAAGAGACAGTTCGTCAACTTCGCCAAAGCCATCCAGAAGTGGATCAGGCTTATGATCTCGTTCAGCAGTTTACTCAGATGCTGCGCACGCGCACAGGAGAACAGCTTGATGTCTGGCTTGAGAAAGTCAGAGCGAGCCAGATCCGTGAATTGCAAAGCTTTATTCTGGGTATTGAACGCGACAAAGCGGCCGTCAAGGCTGGTCTGACTTTGCCTACCAGTAATGGCCTGGTTGAGGGGAAAGTGAACAAACTCAAGCTTATTAAACGCATGGGC
>JAABUU010001395.1_pt1 | contig 40987 bp, 39 predicted proteins | sample 5559301 | NCBI WGS metagenome assembly JAABUU01 (sample SAMN10711884, study PRJNA513360) | rock metagenome | isolation source: Antarctica rocks | place: Antarctica: Victoria Land, Richard Nunatak white | reverse complement strand
TCGACGCGCACAACGCGAAAGGCACCAGCTTCATCTGGACCGCCACCGCCGAGGACATCCTGGTGAAGGTAGCCCGAGGCCGTGTCGCCCTCGGAAACGTCAACCAAAACTGAGACACACCACTAGCACCTTCACTAGCCGATCCAGCAGCTGCTCACGAGCCTTCGCCTGCAACGCCGGCGAATCGGTCGGCTTGACCGCCTTAGCCAGCTCGTCGGCCTGCGTGTCCTCCAACCAACCGAAGATGTCCTCGGGAAAGAGTGCGCGTCCCTTGTCGTAACCGACATCGTTGACCGAGTACAGCCAGCCGTGCGCCGCCAGGTGGTCACAGAGTTCCTTCTCGAACTCCACCTCGTTGTGCTGCGCCATCACGCCGCCCCTCGAACGTCGATCTTGCCGGTTACTACCGCGGTGATGAGTGCCGACCGTCGCTCCTGCAGCAACGTCACGGTCGCAGTGCACTTCTGTACCAGCGCGTCAATTTGGACCGTCTGCTTACTGAGGCCGGCCTCGATCTGTCGCTGCTCGTCTAGGGGTGCGATCGCGATCGGAAGGACCTCGAGCTTCTCCGAAGTGAGATGGGCGATCGTCGACTTGTTGCAGATCATGTCGATCACGCCTGTCACGGTACGTCCTGATGAGATGACCCAGCAGAACGGTGGAATCGCCTTCGACGGAGCAGCACGCGGTTCACCGTCTTCTGAAAGAACCACCCGTCCATATCCTCCGGAAGGACGTAGTTAGATATCCCCGGCCGCGTACAGGACCCCGAAACGGTGCTGCTCCGTTCCCGGGGCAGGGTGCGGGTCCCACCGCATCGTCGGCAGAAACCCGAACGAACGAAGCTCGTTCCATGCCAGAACGTGCGCGCCGGACGTCCGGTGGACACGCCAGACGGGCGCGGACAGCTCCTTCAGATCCTCGGGTTCCCGAGTGAGTAGGCCTGACGGAGCGCGGGGGACTTTGGTGGTTACCACCGAGCGAGTGCGGCCAGGTGCGCGGCCACAGCGGGCGCGTCGCCGCCTGCGACTAGCCAGCCCAGGGGAGTCTGCCTGTCGAGGTCATCCTGCCTCTGCTGCATCACCGCGGCGACGGTCAGCGCCGAGACTCCCGACGGTATGGCCGCTACCACCCTCGCCAAACCCGGCAGCAAGTGTCCATCCTGGGTGATCTGCCACCGGGGGATTCGTCGCTGGTTGCCGACTCGAATCCAATACAGGGTGCCGTCGTTCATCTTGCGGGAGATGCTGGAGCGATCCCGGCCCAGCAGCTCAGCGGCCTCAGCGGTGCTCATGGTCGACGCGATCAACGCTTGGATTGTGTGGACAGCTGCCTGGCCGCGTTGCTTGCGCTCCTGCTCGGGGTCCCAGCGATGGAGGATGTGGTGGACCTGCGGTCCGCCGTGGTCCGCGAGCAGCTGCATTTCGGCGAAGGTCAAAGGGGCAGCTTGGGGGTGGGGGATGTCTTCCAGCGCATCGTTGAGTTCGGAGATGACGTCGACGGCGACCAGGCCGGTGTGGTGCCGCGCCAGCACTTCGGCCAGATCCATCACACTCACATGCACAGTATTGCACGGCAGTGCGGCGATGTGCAGGCGGAGTGGGCTACAGCGTCGGCCCTTGCCTGGCCTGAGAGGCCCTGACAGGCTCGCTGCCGCCCGCGCCCGGAAGGCCAACGGAATAGCGACAAGGTTTTAGCATTGCCGCCAGCGCTCTGCTTGCCAAGCGACGCGGAGGACATGACCGCGGACGTGTTCGCCACAGGGCGCAATGAAACTTCTGTCCAGTGCTTCGACCAAAACGGCATTCTCCCCTGCTGCTCGTGTCAGCCAATAACCTGCTCAAGCACAGCGTCTGGCGGTTTGTCCCGGCGCGCCGCTGCCCGCACGATGACACCCATCAGGCAAGCTTCGACCTGACCCGTTTCCGCGAAGGAGGACTTTTGATGGCCGCGAAGTTTGAGGTTTACAAGGACGGCAAAGGCGAGTTCCGATTCCGGCTGAAATCTGGCAACGGCGAGACCGTCGCCACCGGCGAAAGCTATCCCACGCTCGCCGGCGCTAAGGACGGTGTTGATGCAGTGAAGCGGGCTGCCGCCGAAGCCACCGTCGTAGAGGTGTAACTAGTATCGTTGGTCCGCCTGCTGGCGGCGAACCAACTGGCCTCACAGCAGCTGCCGGTCCTCACCACCAACGGTGTCCCGGCCATCGGCAGTGCGGCACGGTGACAGGCTTGGATTTGACCGCTGGCCGGGGCGTGGTCCGCTCCGCTGGGTTGACTGCGCGTCGACGTCGGACCAGAATGGCCCGCGCACACCCGCTTCGATACCGACGCCGTCCTGCCCCACGACGCATGGCTGGCCAAAACCGGAGCGTTCCGGGAAACCACTGCGCATCTACGTGGTGGAGTCGGCCATCTGTGGTCAGCTGTCGGCTCGACCTTCGCCTCCAGAAGGCCACCCGCAGAGTTTTCAACGCTGCGGGTGGCCCAACGGCGTGGCCAGCCCACCTTCGGGTTACTCAAGGCAACCTCCCGAGCCGAGACGCGGTACCTCACAACTCATTTCGTCCGCGGTGGCCGCTGCTGGCCAGGAAGGCGTAAATAGAGGGACGCCAGGGTTACATGCCGCGGCGGGTCAGGGCGTGGCCGGCCTCGGCGCGGCGGCCGCGGCTGACCTCGGTGTAGCCGGCCACCGAACCCAGCCCGTGATGGCCCAGGTAGTCGGCGGTCAACCGGGGGTCGCCCAATTCCTCCTGGACGATAGTGCCGGCGGTGTGCCGGAACCGATGGGGATGCAGTTTGGTCACCTGGTTGGCCATGCCCAGGCGTTCACAAACCAGTTCGGCGCCGCGGACGGACAGCCGCCGCCCGACCCTGCCCGGGGAGTAGGACACGAACAACGCTGCGCCCTGGTCCGTGCGGGCGCCCAGGTAGGTATCGACTTCGATGCGGGCTCGGTCGGTGATGACCACGGAGCGTTCGACGTCGCCTTTGCCGCGGACGATGACCGTGTCGGTGTTCCAGTCGGCCCGGTCCAGCGCCAGGGCTTCGGAGATCCGGCAGCCGGTGGAGATCAGGAACGCCACCAGCGCCCGATCCCGCAGGCCCGCGGGGTCAAGGTCCACACCATCTGCGGCGGGGGCAGTCACCCGGTCCAGTTCGGCGGAGTTCAGCGGCTTGGGTAGCCGGCGGGGCAGCTTGGGCAGATCGACGGTGACACCCAGGTCGCCCGGTGTCCATTCCTCCCGGGCGCAGAACTTCAAAAAGGATCGCAGCGCCACCAGTCGCCGGTGCCGGGTCGGCGCCGCGAGCACCGCGCCGGTGACTGATCCGCGAGCCAGCTCAGATTGGTAGGACCGCAACAACACCCGGTCTACCTGCTCCAGCGCCGCGACGCCCACTGCAGCACAGTAGGTCAGGAACATCGACAGGTCCTGCTGGTAGGCGCGGACCGTGTTGGGGCTGCGTCCCTTGTCCAGCGCCTGCCAGTCCAGGAACTCCGCCACCGCCCGAGCAAGGGGGACCGAGTCTGGATCGCGGTGGTTGGACACCTACCCAGCATACTGCGGATAATTGCGATTTCACGCAGTGCCGCGGACGTGATCGCGATTTGGGCGAAGCCCCGTTAGTGGTATGTCTCAGCAGCGCGATGGTTTTGGAGTCGACCTGCGCGTCGACGTGAAGCCGGACGGCGCCATCGCCGTCCCAGGCCCACAGCGCGTCGGCCTCGTGCTCGGCCTCGGAGTGGCGCCAGAGGCCCTTCACCACCAGGTCCTCGCCGTCTCGGGTTGCTGGTGCCACCCACGCTGTGCGGCCTCCGGGCTGGAACGGCTGCCCGACGCGAATTGACCAAGCAGTCTCGAGACGCCCGATCGTCACTGGCAGGGTGGCTAGCCCCCCGGCGCCCTTCGTTCTTGGCGGCACGCGCCAGGTCCACTGGTATCACCAACTGATTTGGCTCGGTCACCGTCGGCGTCGACCGCAGTCGTCGCGTCCTGCAAATTCATCCCCTGGACGGCCAGGACCTGACCCAATACTCTGCTCTTGCGCATGCCGTGCCAACTCTGGTCCAGTTTTAGTCCATCAGCAAGACCGAAACTACTGCCACGGCGCGGCATGTCGCACATACACCCGCTGGTCAGACACCTACGACAACGTCACAAGAGCCCACGAAGCGGCACTTTAAACGGTGAAGAGGTCAGGTAGTTTTCCACACGTTAGCCAGTCCCAGCTCAAGTGGTGGATTGACGACCGATCCGTGCACCTTGTTCCGCATCAGGTAGTTGATGGTCTCGTAGTGCAGGAAAACAAGTGGTGCATCATCCCAGACGATTTTCCGGATCTGCCGGTACAGTGTTTTCCGCTCGGCCTCGTCGGTCGCTGCCCGGGCTTTGGTGATCAATCCGTCGACCGTCTTGTTCGAGTACTTCGTGTCGTTGTTGGACGATCCGGTCTGTAGCTGGGTGGAGTAGAAATTGTCCGGATCAATGGTGCCCGACCAGTACGCCGAGGTCATCTGGTAGTCGCCCTTGGCGTAGCGCCCGAACCACACCGTCACCTCGAGTTGCTCCAGGTTGACTGTGATACCGATCTTCTTGAGTTGATCCCGCAGCACCACACCGGTCTTCTGCAGTTCCGGGTACTGCGGGAGCGATAGGTAGGTGACGGTCAGCCCGTTTGGATAGCCGGCTTCCACCATTTTCTGCTTCGCCAGGGTCAGGTCGGGCGCCGACTGATTGGCCGGTGGTTCCTCGTACCACGTGGACCCACTCGGCACGTCCATGTGACCGGCCTCGCCGGCCCCGAAGTAGGCGATGCTAAGAATCTCCTTGCGGTCGACCGCCGCCGCCACGGCCTGCCGCAGCGCCTTGTTGTTGAACGGCGCCTTGCTGGTGTTGAACGCCAGAAAGTCGGGGATACCGGCCTGCGTCGACGTCGCGTAGGTGTACGCCGAATTCTTCTTCAGCGCCGTCAGCTGGTTGAGCGGGATTGCATCCACCCAGTCGAGCTGGCCGGACTGCAGCGCCTCGATCCGGCTCTGATCGACGGCCAGGAACTTGAAGACGACCTGGTCGAGGTACGGCTTGCCGGCGACGAAGTAGTTCGGGTTCTTCTTCAGCGTGACGTGATCACCCTGCACCCACTCGACGAAGACGAAAGGCCCGGTACCGACGGGCTTCCTCGCGGAGTCGGCGGACTCGATCGCCTTCTTGTTCACGATCTCGCCATTTTGCGCAAGGTTGGTCAGCAGCGGGGCGAACGGGGTGGACAGGTGGAAGATGACTTGCGTGGGGGACTTCACCTCGATGGTCTTGATGGAGGTGTACGCCGACGCGTAGGACGACGCGGTCTTCGGGTTGGCGATCCGCTCGAAGGTGTATTTGACGTCCGTCGCCGTAAATTTTTCGCCATTGTGGAACGTGGCATTGGACACGAGGTCGAAGGTGTAGGTGAGCGGGTCGTTCTGTTTCCAGGTCTTGGCGAGCTCAGGGACGAATTTACCCGTCTCGTCCATGGTGATCAGCTTGGAGAAGATGTTGTCCAGGACCTGCAGACTGGTGTAGACCCCGGCGGTCGCCGGGTCCATGGTGGTGGGGTTGCCGGTCAGCGCGACGTTCAGCGTCCCGCCACTGACCGGTGCCGCCGCGCCCGCGCTGCCGGCGGCGGTGCCGGATGAGGTCGTGCTGGGAGTGGACGCGCCACAGGCGGCCAGCAGGGGGCCGAGGGTGGTGGTGGCCAGCGCCGCTCCACCGATCAGCGCAGACCCCCGGAAGAGCTGACGCCGGTTCAAGCGGCCGGAGAGGAATCCGTGCGCGAGGGCTTCGGCGCGGAGATTTTCGGGCAGTTCGGTGGTCATTGGCCAGTCTCCTGAGAATGGTGAGCCGGATGAGAACGAGCAGGTTTAAGCGGCAGAGCTCTTCGCGGCTTCTCTGGCGCGGAAATCATCGGCAACATCTCCCATCTGGGCGAACCACACACCGTCGTGAGCGAGCATGTGCTTGATGAGGCCTTCCAGCAGCTGGATACGGTGGTGCCGCCCGATGATCTGCGGGTGCATGGTGAGGACATAGGCGGCGTCGGAGTTCTCGGCGTACATGCCGTCGAAGTCGCCCTGCCAGATCTCCCGGGCCCGGGAGGGCGAGGCAAGGCCGGTCAGGTAGGTGGGGTTGAAGGCGAACATGAAGAGCGAGGAATCGCAGAGTTCCCAGGCACCTGGGATCTCGACGATGTCGGTCCGCTCGCCCTTGTCCTCGACCCAGTAGGGACGGTCGGCTCCGAGCTGACTGGCGTCGTACTCGATCCCGTACTCGCTGAGCAGGGCAAAGGTGTTGTGCGACAGTTCCCAGGCCGGCGACCGGTAGCCGCGGGGACGCTGGTCGGTCTGGCGTTCCAGCGCATCGAAACCGCGCTCCAGCATCTCGCGCTCCTCGGCCAGGGTCAGTCCAGGCGGCGGCTCGTGCAGGTAGCCGTGATGGCCGATCTCGTGGCCCGCCGCGGTGATCGCCTTGGTCTCCTGCGGGTGCCGGTCGGCAGTGTCGCCGGGAATGAAGAAAGTTGCCGGGATCTGGTACTTGTCGAGCAGCGCCAGCACGCGCGGAACGCCCTCGTTGGCGCCGTAGGCACCCCGGGACAGCGCCGATGGCGTGTCGGTCTTGAACGACCCGAGCCACGCCGATTCGGCGTCGAAGTCGAATGTCAGCGAGACGGCGACCCGCCGGTCCTTCGCGGTTCCCAGTGTGGCTGTCGGTTCTGTCATCGGAAGTCCTTTGCTTGCAGGGAATGGGATTCGGCAGCGACGTGCATCGCTGCCACGTGGCAGGCGGCGGTGTGCCGCAGGCCGAAGACGGTGTACGCGGGGTCGTCAGTGGAGCAGCGGTCGATGGCGACTGGGCAACGCGGGTGGAAACGGCAGCCACTGGGCGGGTGCACCGGGCTGGGAATCTCCCCGATCAATCTGTTGGCCGACATCACCAGGGTCGGGTCCGGACGGGGTATGGCTTCGATCAGCGCCTTGGTGTACGGATGGCGTGGACGGCGGTAGACGTCCTCGACCGGTCCGGTTTCGACGATCCGCCCGAGGTACATCACCGCCACCCGGTCGGACAGGTGCTCCACCACCGACAGGTCGTGGGCGATGAACAGCAGCGCCAGATCGAGCCGGCTTCGGAGCTCGGAGAGCAGATTCAGGATTTGTGCCTGCACCGAGACATCCAGCGCGGAGACCGGTTCGTCCGCGACGATCAGGTCCGGTTCCAGCGCCAGCGCCGCCGCGATGGCCACTCGCTGCTGCTGTCCACCGGACAGTTCCTGCGGTCGCCGCTGCGCCAGATAGGTCGGCAATCCGACCATGTCCATCAGTTCCCGAATCCGGGCGGAGCGCTGCTCGGGATTACCGATCCGGTAGGCGTCGAGCGGTTCCTCGATGGTGCGTTCGATGGTCCACCGGGGGTCCAGACTGCTGCGGGGGTCCTGGAACACCGGCTGTACGCGACGGCGAAAGGCGTCCTTCTCAGCCCGCGAGTTGCCGGCGATGTCCTGACCTTCGAAGCGGATGGTGCCTGCGGTCGGCACCGCCATCCCGGTGATGCATCGGCCGACTGTCGTCTTGCCGGAGCCGGATTCACCGACGAGCGACACCACCTCGCCGCGGTTGACGACGAGGTCGACCTGCTCGACGGCATGGACGACCGCGCTGCGCCCGAACACCCCACGCCGTACCGGGAAGTGCTTCACCAGGCCTTGCACCTGCAGCAGCGGCGGCGCCTGGAGTTGTTCAGCCAACGGTCTCACCACCTTTCGATCGACGAGGACGCAAGGGGTTGCCGACCGGCCGCGACTCTGGTCGCCGGGCGCAACCAGCAGGCCACCTGCGCGCCGTTGGCGGATTCGGCCAGCGGCGGGAGCTCGTCGCATTCGGTCATCCGGTGCGGGCAGCGGTCCTTGAAGCGGCATCCGGAGGGCGGGTCTGCGAGATCCGGTACCTGGCCGCCGATCACCCGCAGGGCGCCGGTGGCGTGGCTGGCGGTGGGGAGGGCGTCCATCAGCGCTCTGGTGTAGGGATGCTGAGGGTCGGCGAACAGCTGCGACACCGGTGCGACCTCCACCAGCTGCCCGGCGTACATCACCCCGACCCGGTCGCAGACCTGGGCCACCACTCCGAGATCGTGGGCGACGAGCAGGATGGTTGTGTTGTGCTCCTTCTGCAGTCTGGCCAGCAGGTCGAGGATCTGCGCCTGGATCGTCACGTCCAGGGCCGTAGTCGGCTCGTCAGCCAGCAGCAGCGCCGGGTCGTTCGCCAGTGCTGCGGCGATGACCACTCGTTGGCGCATGCCGCCGCTGAGCCGGTGCGGTGGATCTGCGTACCGCGTCTCGGCCGCCGGTATTCCTACTTCGGTGAGTAGCTCCAACGCCCGCGCTTTGGCCTGCTTGCGACTCATCTTCCGATGCGCCCGCAAAGTCTCGGCGACCTGCGAACCGATGCTGAAGGTCGGGTCCAGTGAGGTCGCCGGATCCTGAAAGACCATGCCGATCCGATCACCGCGAAGTCGACGGCGAGCAGGTTCGGACATGGTGGTCAGGTCGGTGCCCCTGAACAGCATGTTGCCGCTCACCCTGGCCGTTGCCGGCAGCAGTCCCATCAGAGCCATCGACAGTGTCGTCTTGCCGCATCCGGATTCCCCGACCAGACCGAAGGTCTCACCCTCGTTCAGCGACAGCGAAACGTTCTGCACCGCAGACACGGACCTGCTTCTCCCGGTGTAGTCGACACTGACGTCGCGCAATTCCAGCAGGGCGGCTGCGGCCGTCATCGGGTCACTCCGTGGGGATCGAAACTGCGCCGGAGTCCGTCACCGATGAGGTTGAACGCCAGGACCGTCACGGCGATCGCCAGGCCGGGGAAGATCTCCACCCACGGCGCCTGGCTCACATAGTTGTTGCCCTCGGCCAGCATCAGTCCCAACTCGGGGGTCGGCGGCTGCGAGCCGAGTCCGAGGAAGGACAGTGCGGCTTCGATGACGATGGCAAAGGCCATCAATACGCTGGCCTGCACCAGCGCCGGCCCGACGGAATTGGGCAGCACGTGGCCCCTGATGATGGCCAGATGCGACGCGCCGCGCGCCCTGGCGCCGGTGACGTACGCCTGACCCCGCACCACCAGGACCGAACTCCGCACCACTCTGGCCATGATCGGGACGTAGATGATGGCGATCGCGAAGAGCGCGACAAGGGCGCCCTGGCCGAGGATGGCGATCAGCGAGATAGCGAGCAGCAGGGCCGGGAACGCCAGCAGCAGATCAACGCCGCGCATCAGCACCAGATCCGTCCAGCCGCCGGCATAGCCAGCGAGAATTCCTACCGGCAGCCCGATCAGCATGGCCAGCAGAACGGATCCCACCGCGATGCTCAAAGTGACGCGGTAGGCGTACAGCACCCGGCTCAGCACGTCACGGCCAAGATCGTCGCTGCCGAAGGGATGCGCACCGCTCGGGCCGGTCAGAATCTTTGCGCTGTCGATGGTCTCCGGGTCGTGTGGCGCCAGCAGCGGTGCGGCGATCGCGATCACCACCAGCAGACCGAGGATGGACCACCCCACCAGCCCTTCCCGGCCACCTAGTCGTTCCGTCACCGACCGCGCCGAACGCTTGCTGGCGCCGCCGGCCGCGGAATTGCCCAGAGCTGTGCTCATGCCGACACCGCCTCTTCCACCCGTGGGTCCAGCAAGCTGTGCACCAGGTCGGTGAGCAGGTTGACGACGATGAACAGGCAGGCGATGACCAGTACGCCCCCCTGCACCACGACGTAGTTCCGTTCGCTGATGGCAGTGACCACCAAGCGGCCGACACCTGGCAGAGCGAAAAGGTTCTCGATCACGATGGCGCCGCCCAGCAGAACGCCGAACTGGATGCCGGTGACCGTCACGACCGGCCCGGACGAGTTGCGCAGCGCGTGCAGTCCGATGATGGACCTGGTGCGGAGGCCCTTCGCCCGCAGGAAGGCGATGTAGGGCTGTCCCAGGGTGCCTTGCATCGCAGCGCGGGTGGTGCGTAGCAGATAGGCCGTCTGCCCGGCCGCCAGCGTGACGACCGGCAGGATTATGTAGCGGATGTTCTGTAAGGGGTCCTCGGTCAGCGACACCCACCCGGTCGGCGGAAGCACGTTGAACAGGCCGGTGAACACCAGCACCAGCATGATGCCGAGCCAGAAGTCCGGGATGCTGATGGCAGCGACCACGAATCCGCCGGAGAGTCTGCGGGTCCAGCCGGACTTGGCGGCGACGAGCACGCCCAGCGGAACCCCGATGAGCAACGCCACCGCCATGGCCAGGATCGTCAGCTCTAAAGTGACCGGAAGGGCCACCTTCAGCAGGGTCGAGATCGATTCGTGGCTGATGAAGTCCTCGCCCAGATCGCCGCGGACGGCGGCCGTGATCCATTCCCAGTACTGCACCGGCAGGGGCCGGTCGAGTCCCAGCTGCAGCCGCACGGTGGCCGTGTTCTCCGGCGTTGCCCGGATGCCGAGCATCGTCTGCACCGGATCCCCGGGCACCAACCGGATCAGCAGGAAGACGAAGACGCTGGTGGCGATCAGGACAGGAATCGTCAGCAGCACCCGCCGCAGCGCATAAGCGAGCCGCCCGTTCACGTCACCACCGCCGGCCGCCGCCGCAATAGACGGTTGTCGACCGGTGAACGCCGGGGCCGGTCAGAGACTCGCCTCATAGACGAATTCACCGCCCTGGATCGTCGCAGCGATCGGAATCTCGGAGATGGTGCCTGACGGCTCTGTCCGCGGGTCGCGGCCCAGTACCGCAAGGTCGGCATACTTGCCGACCGTCACGGAGCCCTTCTTGTGCTCGTCGAAAGCAGCGAAGGCAGCGTTGCGGGTATAGATGGAGAGCGCCTCTTCGACGGTCAGAACCTCAGCGGGGGCGAAGATGTCGCCGCCGCTCGTACGCTGCGTCACCGCCGCCTGAATACCGATCAACGGCTGGTAGGACGACACCGGCGAGTCAGAACTACCCGCGACCGGTATGCCGGCATTCAGCAAGGACTTGAGCGGATACGTCAACTGGGATCGGTCGCGCCCGAGATGCTGGAGGAACCCGTCGCCGAACTCTGCGATGAAAGGCGGTTAGCTGACCGGGATGACACCCATCGTGGCCATCCGCGCGATGATGTCCGGGCGCATGACGCCACAGTGTTCGATCCGGTGGCGGTGGTCTCGGCGCGGCAGCCGGGTCAGCGCGGACTGGTAGGCATCCAGGCACATGTCGATGGCCCGATCCCCGATCGCATGGATCGCCAACTGCCAACCGGCGCTGTGTCCGCGCCACACCAGGTCGTCCAGCGCCTCCTGACTGAACATCGTCAGCCCGAGATCGTCTTCCGCTGCGTGATCGTAGGGGTTGCAGACGGCTGCGGTCCGGCCGATCAGCGATCCGTCGGAGATGATCTTGATCGACCCGACCCGCAGTCGGTCGTCACCGAAACCCGTTGACAGGCCCACACCTTCGAGCGATTCCAGGAACGGGTTCCGAATCATCATGTAGGTGCGCAGTGCGAGCGTGTCGTCGGCCCAGGCTTCCTGGAACACCGCAAATTCGGCCGGGTGGAAGATGCCGGCCTCGTGCCCGCTAGTCACACCTGCCGACAGGTAGGCCTTTCCGGCAGTGTGCAGGTGCCTGCGCAGTTCGTCCTTGTCGTGTGGGAGGAACGGCACGCCCAGCAGGTCCTGGGCTGTCTCCTGCAGCAGCCCGGTCGGCTCGCCGTCGTCATCGACGTCGACATGGCCGCCGAACGGACTCGCGCTGCCGCGCCCGATTCCCGCCTGCCGTAAAGCGAACGAATTGACAACACTCATGTGCCCGCTGGCATTGCAGATCATCACCGGGTGGTTCGGACTGACCGCGTCCAGATCATCCCGAGTCAGGTGCCGACGCTCCGCCAATTTGTTGTCGTCGTAACCCCTGCCTCTGATCCACTCGCCCGGGGTGGTGGCCTGCGCCCGATCTGCCACCGCGTCGACGATCTGACCGATGGATTGCACTGCCAGAAACGAGCAGTCGATCTGGGACATCCAGAAGCCGAGTGTCATGACGTGGTGATGGGCATCGATGAATCCCGGGACGACCGTGGCGCCGCCCAGGTCGATGTCCTGGGCGTCATCGTCGAAGTACTGCCGAGCATCCCGCTGATCGCCCACCCAGGCGATCCGGTCACCGCGGATCCCGATGGCGGTGGCGTTCGGATGGGCCGGGTCGAGCGAGATGACGGTCGCATTGGTCAACAGCACGGCGCGACTCACAGATTTGTCTCCTTGACTGATGCACATCCCGGTAGTCAAGCGGGCAACGCGGCGACTGGTCTCAGCACCGCCCGCTCGGCGGCCAGGTGCGGCGGCGCTCCTTGGCATCTCCGGTTCGACTATTTGGACGATAGGAACGTTGTGTTGCGAAAAGGTTACGATGCATGAAATCGGCAAAGGAGGTCCCTTTTCTTATGGAATCCGCCACCTTGTCTTTGGATGACCGACTGCTTGTTGACGCCCTGCAGGTGGCCCCTCGCGCACCGTGGTCGGCGATCGGCTCAATTCTGGGGATGACGGCCATCACCGCATCGCGGCGCTGGCAGCGCTTGGTGGACGAGGGATTGGGGTGGGTCACCGCGGCACCCGGGATGGCACAGCGCAACGCCCAGTGCCTGGCCTATGTCGAAATCACCTGCCAACCGGCAGAGCGAATGGCCGTGGCCAACGCGCTGGCGCAACACCACCTGGCGATCACGGTGGAGCTGACGACCGGCAGCGCAGATATTCTCGCCACCATCGCGGCCGGCGATCTGACGAAGATGTCCCATTACCTGCTGGAGCATCTGGGTCAGGTTCCCGGTGTTCTGTCCACCAGGGCCCGACTCGCCACCCGGATCTACTCCGAGGGCTCCGCCTGGCGGGTCCGTGAACTTCCCGCCGACGCCGTCACGGCTCTCGGCCACATCCGCGACGAACAGACCGTCGACGCGGCACCAGAGGCGCCAGTGGCCTTGTCCGACAGCCTCCACGCGATGCTGACGCATCTCGCGCTCGATGGCCGCGCCTCCTACATCGAGTTGGCCGAGCGCGCCGACATCAGCCCCACGACAGCCCGCCGCTACCTGGCGCGGCTGATCCGCTCCGGCATCATCAATCTGCGGACCGATGTCTGCGCTCCGGCTGTAGGCTGGCCGGTGCAGGTTTATCTCTGGGCGAACTCGCCCGTCGACAGCCTCGACGACACCGCACACACGCTCAGCAGCTTTCGACAGGCCAGACTGTGCGCGACGGTCACCGCCGGCCCCAGCCTGGCGCTCTGCTCCTGGCTGCACACGGTCGAGGAGGTCCACCGACTGGAGTTGGCCATCGCTCATCGGCTACCCCACGTCGAGGTAGTCGACCGCCTCGTGGTGCTCCGCCAGGTCAAACGAATGGGCCGGCTTCTCGACGAATCCGGCTGCGCTGTCGGCGTCGTGCCGATCAACCTATGGGATGACCTCCTGCACTGATTAATGGTTGAACCCACATAGGTTGATGACGACCGGTGTCCGGTGGACGGGTGGGAAGCCTCGCACCGACCCGGTCACACGTCTCGCACGCTGAGTTTGGCCGGCGCGTCGCTGCTGATGGTCACCGTGATCGGATAAGAAAGCGCGAAGCAGGACTCGGCGCCCCGCCGACTGACATCGACCAACTCCAAGCGAAGCTCACCCACCTCGAACAGCAAGCCGTTGACCTCCGACTGCAACAGGAAGAACGCACCCAGGACCTGGCCGCCGCCGGGCCGCGAACCGCGACCTCATGACCCGCCTCAACACCCCCGGAACCACCCGATGAACACGCCGCGCGTCACGCTTGGACCACACATGTTGCAACAACTAAATTTTCAATACCAGCCTCACAGCTGCACAAACACCGAAAAGCGGGCCACCCGCCGGAGCGGGACCCCCGGAGAACCACCGCCGTTCCGGCATCGGTTGGCAGACAGCCTCATCGAGCCCTACCGGCCCATCATGGCGCTGCTGGAGAGCATCCCCGGGATCAGCAAACGGGTCGCCGAGATCTTCATCGCCGAGACCGGCGCAGACATGAGACAGTTCCCAACCGCAGGTCACCTTGCGTCCTGGGCCGGCACCAGCCCCGGCTCCAACGAATCAGCTCGGCACATCAAGTCCGCGAAGATCCGGCCCGGGACCGCTATCTCAAAGGAGCTTTAGGCATGGCCGTGATCTCTGCAGCCAGATCCAAAGACACGTACTACTCGGCGAAATACCGGCGGATCACCAACCGACGAGGCCCCCTGAAAGCCATCGTCGCGCTCGAACACAGCATGCTGGTCGCCGCCTGGCACATGCTCACCAACGGGGCGTTCTATCGGGAACCCGGAGCCGACTACTTCAGCCAGCGGCAACCCGCCCAGACCAAAGCGCGTGCCCTAGCCCAACTCAAGGCCCTGGGCTACCAGGTCACCCTCGAACCCAACGAGGCAACCGCATAGCCAGCCGACCGAGGAACGCCGAGCATCGACAGGCCGACGGTCGAGCACTCGGGTCACCTATTTTCATGTCAGAAAGGTGCTCCAGATCTGCATCGTGTCGGTCCCTCAGCAAGACCTATCCTTCCAGCTCAGAGCACCTTTCTCCATGATCAAAACACCCTGAGTCATTTGCCGCGCGAAAGCGCGAGGCTAACTCCCCCGGGCCACGTACTCGGTGAGCGTCAGCCGGCCGAGCGCCTGGTCGATGAGATCAGCCACGTCCGCCCGGTCCGGGTCCCAACCCTCAAGGCGGCCGTTGGCCAACGTCTGCTCGATGGCCCAGACCTGATCGACGGTCAGCGAGCGAACAGATCCGGACGATACCTTGACGAACGGACCCAGAACCCGATGCAGACGAATGACTAGCAGAACCGGCGCGTCCGGGCCGAGCTGACCGGACCGGTCCTCGACGATCTGCCTGGCCTGGGGACGACCTACCGGGGCCCGGCCGCAGCGGGCCGCCGCCGCACCTGCTGCAACCACCGGAGACAGCACCAGCCAGCCGGCAACCGGGCGGCGGCCATCTCGCCATGCGGCGCCGCCTCGTACTCGGCGACCACCCGGTGCGGCGGTCGTTCACCGCGGAGTACCGGGCTAGTCGTGGGCGTTGGGTAGTGGGTCTCCCTGCAAAGCGTCGGCCCCTTCGAGCAGAGCAGGAGCCTGGGCGAGGGCGTGTGGCCGAACGATTGATAGCACGACGGCGTACAGGACACCGAGTGCGATGAGGCAGACCGTCAGCCATGGCAGTGCGTTGTAGGGCGCGGATTGGCCGGGTCGCAGGTCGCCCCAGATGGGAATGGCGAGCACGATCAGGCCGATGATTGGTGTGAGCACCCACAGCAGTGGGTTCTTCCGTACGCCGCCGCGGCGGAGCTTGGCGAACTGCACGATCAGGGCGACGTTGGCGATGACGTACATGATGATCAGTCCCAGGATGCCGAAGGTGCCCAGGAAACCTGATGCCGTGGCGGGATCGGTGAACGCGGTGGAGATCACCCCGATCGCCAGGCTGGGTGCGACGAAGGCGATGGCCGCGACCCAGGGGGTTTTGAATCGGGGGCTGATGGTGGCCAGGGTTCGGGGCCAAAGTCCGCCCCGGGCGCCGGCGAAGATGACCCGTGAGGTCTGGGTGTTGGCGGCGACGTAGGAGCTCGTGACGCTGGATAGGAACACCCAGGTGATGACCGGGGCCAGGAATGGGATGAATGTTTTCGAGGCGGTGTAGAACGGGTTGGCATCGGCTGAGAAGGTGTTCATGTTGCCGACCCCGAACGCGGTGACGATGGCGTACGAGCCGAAGACGTAGATCAGGCCGCTGATCAGGACTGATCCGACGACCGCGATCGGCACGTTGCGGCGTGGGTTGCGGGTTTCCTCCGCGAGCGGGGCGGACGCCTCGAACCCTCCGAAAGCGAGGACGGCCAAGCTGAACGCGACAAAAATGTTCGATGCCCCAGCCCCAGTCGGCCACGTGAAGGGCTTGGCCGACAGCCCCTGCGAGCCGCCGCGGGTGAGCACCGCGACACCGAAGACGAGGAGCACCGCAACCTCGAACACATACAGCACGACCGTTGCCCGGATGCCGAACTGAAGACCGACGATGACGGGCAGGGTAACGATGATGCCGAAGATCACGGTGACGATCTGGGTGATGCCTGGAATGTCGGGATTGTTGAGAACATTCTGCACGATATAGCTGCCGACAAACACATAGATACCGCCGAAGGCGATCATGTAGCCGACCAACGCGATGACTCCGACGGCGGTCGCGACCCTGGGGCCGATGGACCGGGTGATGTAGGTGACGAACGAACCGGCGCTGGGGTAGATCGAGGCGAATTGGGCCAAGCTCAGTCCGGTGGCGACCATGCCTACCATGCTGATGAGGAACACCAGCGGCACTGAGGCGCCGGCCAGGGAGGCCATCACACCAGTGGTGAAAAATAGATTGAATGCCGGGGCGATCTGGGCCAGGCCCGGCATGAGGACGCCGAGCAGCCCGAGCTTTTTGGAACTGAGGGTTTCCGCGACCGGAGAGCTGTGGCCGGTGCGGGCCATCAGGAGGTCCGTCCGTTCTGCTGAAGGAAGTCGACAAATGTCGCGTTGAAGGGATCGGGATGTTCCCAGATGCATCCGTGTCCGCCAGGAGTGGTAGCCCACGACGATCCTGGGATCAGCTCGTGCAGATCGTGGGAGAGCGCGGTGGGGATGAGGATGTCCTGCTCGCCGGCCAGGACCAGTGTCGGCGCGGTGATCTGGCGAAGTAGCTCGGTGGTGTCGAAGTTCTGGATGACGGCGAGTTGAGCGAGGTAGGCAGGGACTGACTGGTCCATGTATCGCATGGCCGTTTCAAATTGGGCTAGCTCATCTTGCCGAGTGCGGAAAAAGTCGAGCGTGAACGCCCACAGGGTGACATCCCGCATCACAAAGGGCACACCCAGCACTTGAGCGGCGTCGGCCCACATCGCGAACATGCGGGAGCAGAACGGCCCGGGGGCTGCGTAGGTGCAGGCCAGCGTCAGCGAACGCAGGCCGACGGGGTAGCTCAGCGCGTACTGCTGCGCCACCATGCCGCCCATCGACACACCCATGAGGTGAAAGTCGCGCACTTCGAGCCGGTCGACCAGGCCTTTGGCGTCGTCGGCGAGCAGCCGGGCGGTGTATGGGCCGGTCGGTTTGTCGCTGGCTCCGATGCCACGATTGTCGAATCGAAGGACCCGGAAGTCGGCGGCGAGCAGGGCCGGCACCTGATAGGCCCAGGTGTCAAGGTCATCGGCCAGACCGTTAATCAGAACTACGGTTTCGGGGCCGTCACCCTCGATGCGGTAATTGATGGTGGCGCCGTTGATACGTTCAGTGGGCACGCCGGTTGCCTTCCTGGCTGTGGGATGAGGATGCGGACGGGGGACGCCCGATGCGGGTGTGCAAGGCCCGTAGGGTCGTTTCGGTGAGGGAGAAATGCTCGGCCGCCCGGTCGGCGGCCAGTGCCGGGTCGTGGTCCATCACGGCCTGGGCGAGAAAGGGATGCTGCGCCAGCGCGCGGGCCCGCACCTGCTGGTTGTAAGGCTCGGCCTCGAACCCCAAGCTGACCTCACGCCGAATACGCAGGCTCAGGTCGGTCAGTTGCGTGTTGTGGGCGGCCACCGCGATCGCATGATGCACCTCAAGGTCGGCCAGGCGAGATGATTCCCGGTCGGTGCCTGCCTTCTCATATGCGCGCAGCGCCGCCTTGATCCGGCGGCCGTCGGCGCCGGAGCAGCGCTGCGCCGCGGTGCGGGCGATTTGCTGCTCGATCAGCGAACGCAGATCCAGGGTGACGTCCAGCTGACCCCAGTCCGGTTCCAGGGTTCGACGCACCATCGCGTCGGACTCAGGCCTCCATTGCTCGGTGACGACCGTTCCCCCGCCGCGGCCCCGTCTGACCACGACATAGCCAAGAGCGGCCAGCCGGGCCAGAGCCTCACGAACAGTGGTGGGGCTGACCTCAAGCAAAGCCCCCAACTGTTGCACCGTCGGCAACTTCTGGCCCGGAACGAACTGCCCGAGAGCGATCGCAGTCACGAATCGGTCGGCGATCCGCGCCGCAGCCGTCTCGGCAGAAAGGGGACGCAGCGCACCGATGTCGCGGCTCACCTCGGGCGCGGTCACCGCAGTCGCTTCTCGACCGGGTCGGCGGCGAACCAATCAGCCAGGAAACGGGCCACAGACCGCGCGCAATCCACGATGCTGCCAAGCTCTACCGCTTCGTCGGTGCCGTGCATATTGCGGGTGCGCGGACCGTAGGCGACGGCCGGCATGCCGAACTGATTGACATAGAAGCGGGCGTCGGTGGTGGAACCGATCATCACCTGATCCGGCGGCCGGCCAAACACACTCGCGTGCGCCCCAGACAACCGGGTGACCAGCTCAGCGTCGGGGTCCTGCGCATGTCGTTGCCCGCGGTATCCGGTCAACGCGAACCGCGGCGGATGCTCGACCAGCCACAAATCAGAGCTGATCCCCTCGACGACGGCGGCGCGAACGCGTTCAAGGGTTTCCTCGCTGCTCCAGCTCCCCGGATGCCCGACTCGTACCTGCAGCCGAGCGACCGCAGGAACACTGGAAGCCCAGTCCCCCGCATGCACGGTACCCACGTTGACGTTGTACGGGTGGCTCAGTGCGCTGAACGCGGCGTCGCCGCCGCGAAGGTGCGCGGCGTTCATCTGTTGTTCGAACTGCTGCAGGGCAGCGATCACGGCAGGGACCGCCGCGATAGGGTTCACCGACCGCAGGGCCGCCTCCGCGTGGCCGGCCCGCCCGTCGACCTCGATGGAAACCCAAATGATGCTGATGCCCCCCAGCAGCACGTTCAGGTCCGTGGGCTCGAGCAGCAGAGCCGCGTCCGCGGTGTACCCCGCACGGCCGGCGGCCAAAGTGCCGTTACCAGTGCACTCCTCTTCAATTGCCGAGACCACGGTCAGCCGGCCGGTGAGCCACCCCGGCGCCATCTCATCCAGCGCCCACAGAGCTAGCAGCCCAGCCGCGAAACCGCCTTTCATGTCCCCCGCCCCACGGCCGATCAACCAGCCGTCGCGTTCGGTGGGCTCAAACGGCGGACTGGTCCACCGGTCGGCATCCTGAGCGGGCACCACGTCGACGTGACCGTTGAGAACAAGACTGCGCCTGCCGTCACCACGCTCCCCGACCACGTCATAGCGGCCCGCGTAACTGCGGGACGGCACACCAGCCGCCGGATCGGAGCCTATGGTCTCGGGAATCATCAGACGGGTGATGTCGAAACCCAACTGCTGCAGCTCGGCGGCAAGCACCTCCTGGGCCCCAGTTTCCTGCCCGACAGTGCTCGGCTCAGCGATAAGCCGACGCAGCACCCCGAAGGCGCGCGGCGCCAAAGCTGCGACCACCTCGTCGAGGCGCTGAACATCCATCCGCCCAACCTCCGCCAAAGGGCCAAACACTGACTGTTTAATGTAGCGGGTAGTGGTCTCTCCCGAAAGGGCCCGGCTCAGGGTTTACCGGCGAACAGCGGAAGGGAACGCGAGTTCGTGGTGGGCAGGACGGTCGGAGCGGCGGTCGGGAGGTTGGCCAAGCCGTTGAAAGCTTTCGCTGCCTCGTGTCTGTCCGGGTCGACCGGGCCGTAGACGGTCGTGCGCTGCACGACGGGACGGCCGATGCCGCGGGTGATCTCCTGGATGTCGGCGACCGTCTTGTAGGACCCGAATTCCGAGCCCGCCATGCGCGAGATGGTCTCTTCCATCAGGGTTCCGCCGAGATCGTTGGCCCCGCCCTGCAACATCGCCTGGGTGCCTTCGATGCCGAGCTTCACCCAGGAGGTCTGCACGTTGTCGATCGACCCGTGCAGCATCAGCCTGACCATCGCGTGGACGGCGGTTCTCGTCGTAGGTAGCGCCCGCCCTGGCCAGGCCGGCGAGGTAGATCGGCGAGTTGGTGTGGATGAACGGCAGCGGCACGAATTCGGTGAACCCGCCCGTCTCGCCCTGCAACTTCCGTAGTAGGGCCAGGTGCGCCACCCAATGTTCAGGGGCGTCGACGTGGCCGTACATCATCGTGGAGGACGACGGTATGCCCAGCCGGTGTGCGGTGGTGACGACCTCGATCCAGGCCGCGGTCGGCAGTTTGCCCTTGGTCAGCACCCATCGGACGTCGTCGTCCAGAATCTCGGCCGCGGTGCCGGGGATGCTGCTCAGGCCGGCCTCTTTCGCCGCGCTGAGCCATTCCGAGATGGACATGTTCGCGCGGGTCGCCCCGTTCACCACCTCCATCGGTGAGAAGGCGTGGATGTGCATCTGAGGCGCGGCCGCGCGGATGGCACGGAGCAGGTCGAAGTACGCCGTACCGGGCAGTTCCGGATCGATCCCGCCCTGCATGCAAACCTCGGTAGCACCGAGATCCCAGGCCACCGTTGCCCGCTGGGCGACCTCTTCGGTGGACAGGGAGTAGGCGTCCGCGTCGGTGCGGCGTTGCGCGAAAGCGCAGAACCGGCAGCCGGTGTAGCAGACGTTGGTGAAGTTGATGTTCCGGTTGACCACGTAGGTCACGTTGTCCCCGTTGACATCTGCCCGCACAGAATCGGCCAGTGCGCAGACTGCGTCCAGTTCGGCGCCGGTCGCCGTCATCAGCGAGAGCGCGGCGGAACCGTCCAGCGAACCGGGGTCGCTCTCAGCGATCCGCAGTGCCGCCATCACGTCGGACTCGAACTTCCGCGGTGCCCGGATCCTGGACCGGAGCGAGTCCCAGTCGCCGTAGACGTCCAGGAAGTCCGACCGTCGATCCGCGGTGCGGCCCTGCGTGTCGATGGAGGTGGCCAGGTCCGTCCGGCCGGAGGAGGTGAGGCCGCCGGGGCCGTCCGGACCTGACGCGGGTTCCTCCGGCTCCTGCCATGGGCGGCCGACCGGAATGGCGCCGGGCAGCGCCAGCCCGGTGACCGGGTCCGCGAGGGCATCGACGTGGGCGCGCAGACGTGGATCCAACCAGGGTTCGCCGGCCTTGACGAACTCCGGATAGATGGTCAGCCGTTCGGCCAGGGTGAAACCGGCGTCCGCGGTGCGCGCAGTGAGCTCGTCGATCTGCGGCCAGGGCCGTTCGGGGTTGACGTGGTCCGGTGTCAGGGGGGAGACACCACCCCAGTCATCGATCCCGGCGGCGAGCACCCGGGAGAACTGGTCGTCGATCAGGTTGGGCGGGGCCTGCAGCCGAACAGCGGGCCCCAGCACGAGTCTGGCCACCGCGACGGTGGCGATGAGCTCGTCCATCTCGGCGTCGGGTCGGCGGGCCATCGCGGTGTCCGGCTTGGCCCGGAAGTTCTGCACGATGACCTCCTGGATCCCGCGATAGGCCCTGGATGTCCGGCGGATTGCGAACAGCGCGTCCGCCCGGTCGGCCAACGTCTCCCCGATGCCGATGAGAACGCCGGTGGTGAAAGGGATCGACGAGCGGCCGGCGTCCTCGAGCACCCGCAGGCGGACCTCGGGATCCTTGTCCGGAGAACCGAAGTGGGCACCGGACCTGTCTTGGAAGATCTCCCGGGAGGTGGTCTCCAGCATCATGCCCATCGACGGCGACACCGGCTTCAGTCGGGCCATCTCCTGCCAACTCATCACACCCGGATTGAGGTGGGGGAGCAGCCCGGTCGCTTCGAGCACCCGGATCGACACGGCGCGGACGTAGTCGAGGGTGGAGTCGTAGCCCGCTTCCTCCAGCCACCGCTTCGCGGCGTCCCACCGGTCCTCGGGCCGGTCGCCGAGGGTGAACAGTGCCTCCTTGCAACCCAGAGCCCTCCCGGCTTCGGCGATCTCGAGGACCTCGTCGATCGACAGGAACGGAGCAGGCACCCGGCCGGGGGTGGTCGCGAACGTGCAGTAGTGGCAGCGGTCCCGGCAGAGCCTGGTCAGCGGGATGAATACCTTCCTGGAATACGTGATGACGCCGGGCCGGCCAGCAGCGGCGAGTCCCTGGTCGCGCACCCGCGCGGAGCTCACGCACAGATCGATCAGATCGGCGTCCCTGGCCTGCAGCAGGACAGCGGCCTCCACCTCGTCGAGCGCGACACCGTCCCTGGCCCGACGCACTGCACGGCGCATCGCACTCCGCGACGGTGGCGGCGTCGAAGTGGTCCACGTCGCTGGATGAACACCGGCGGCCGGGGCCAGCAGGGACGGAACAGACGGGTGCGGAACATCGGTCACGGAAGGGTCCCTCGCGGCAGGAGTTCTGATGGTGATGCAGGTTCTGCCGAACTCCTCGGCCAACGGCTGGTCTTGACAAAGACCGCCACCTACTCGACTCGTGGGCCCGAAGGCCCACTGGAGGAAAGCTTCGAGGAACACCGCCGCTGGACTGTGTCCCTGCCCGGAGATCCCCGGACCGCGCCGCCGTGCCTCGTCGCGCCCGCAACAACCAGACGCAGGTTCTACGATAGCCACCGATGGTTCGGCTCTCGACGGCGCCATCGTAGGTGCGACCACGGACAGGAGCGTTCGCTACCCCGCCACCACAAGATGGTGACGAGCAGCAGCAGGGTGACACGACGTGGACGCCCGCCCACCCACCGCAGGCAGATTGCGTCCACCTTGAAGATCTCCACGTAGACGAGCCACAGCACCATCACCATGCCGGCGACCACCCCGATGAACCGGAGCAGAGCCGTGCCGCGTGCCCACCGGGTCGGGGCACTAGCAGCGTCATGGCCAAGAAGAAGGCGAGGCCGGCCACGGCCACCGGAACCCCGGCGATCGCCGACCATCGGCTGGTGGTCAACTTGAGACAGTCCACCGTGCCGCTGTCCGAGCACGCCAGTGTGGTGGAGTCGGTGAGGTGTTCGTACGTCAGGTAGGCCCAGATCAGTACCCCCACGATGCAGAGGCCGAACGCCACCAACGCCGGGACCGACCTTTTGGCCGGGTCCCGACCGTCATGACGGCAGGGTCTGCGACGTCGTATCGCGAAGGCCAGTTGCCCATGCGGGTGCGGACCATGAACAGCGCTACCAACACAGCTACCAAAACAGGAACCACAGCAACGACATCCGGAAACCGAAGAGATGCTGACCGGCCAGAACCTCGGAGAAGGAATGCGGAAACTGGACGACGACCGGGAATCCGCTGGTCTTGATGGTCAGAATTCCCCGGTACACCAGCGATGTCGCCAAGGTGACGATGAACGACGGTAAACCGGTGCGTACCTGGATGATGCCGTTGATCGCGCCGAGCAGGGTTCCGACGGCCAGTGCACAAATAACGGTCAACGGCGCCGGGAAGTTCAACTCGTTGCCGATGTAGTACATCGCCCAACCGGTGAGCCCCACAATGGTGCCCACGGACAGGTCGAAGTGGCCGGCGATCATCAGTGCGGTCACTCCGACCGCCACGATTCCGTACTGGGCGGCCAGGCTGGTCACGTTGATACCGTTGTCCTGCGACAAGAACAGGTCCGGCCGCATGATGGTGAAGACCGTGAAGGCGGCGACCAGGCCACCCAGCGACGCCAAATCCGGGCGCTGCAACGGCCTTCGCAACACGCTGTTCACTCGGCCCCGCCGGGCCTTCCCGTTGCCCGCCGGGTTCGTCCTTGGCGCAACGTCAGCATTTGACATGGTCACTCAACTCGTCTTCTGAACCTGCGTCGGGCGGCTGCGGTCAGCCGGCGCCCGCCGCCACCAGAGCGGCGATGGAGTCGGCGTTGCCCTTGTCGACGATGGTCGGACCGGTCAGGAAGTAGTTGGCCTGCGTCAAGTGATACCGGATGTAGTGCACCAGCTCCAGTACCGAGATGTACCCGCGCCACCAGCCCTGCTGATCCATGGTGAAGTCGAGGTCACCTTTCTGGATCATGGAGACGATGTCGGGACTGACGTCGAAACCGGCCGTCTGCAAAGCCTTGCCCACGGCCTTCTTCGCGGCGATGATCCCCGTCGTGGCCGGCTGCCCGGTGGCCAGGACCGCGTCCACGTCCGGATGGGCTCGAAGATAAGCATCCACAATCGAGGCGGTCTTGCCCGGATCCGGGTCGCCGGCCACGTGGTCATACTTGGCGTTCGCCTTCTTCGCGGAAGCGGCAGCACCGTCGCACCGTTGCGTCTGCGTGCCGTCGCCGACCTCTTCCTGCACGCAGATGATCGATTTAGCGCCCTTGCTGATGAACCGATCACCAGCCATCGAGCCGGCGGCGTATTCGTCAGCGCCCACCCGGGAAACGTAGACGTCCTTGGGATCGCGCAGCGGCTCGTCCTTCACCGACGGCGCCTGCGCGGGGCGCCGGTCACCGGCACGCGACCGGCCAAATCGGTCGGCCGGTCGAAGAGGTCCGCCACGTCTGAACGTCCCGCATCCGTCGCGGGGGCCTGATCGCGACCCTCAGGAATGGCCGGTGGGAATCGTTGCGGGCGAAAGGGTGGAGGCCAGTGGAATACGAATCTCGGCGGTGGTGCCGCTTCCTTCCACCGATTCGATGTTGATGGTGCCGCCGTGCTGGTCGAGGATTCGGCGAACGATCGCCAGCCCGAGACCCGTTCCCTGTACTGCTTTGGCTGTCGCGTTGGACGCCCGAAAGAATCGGGTGCCCAGCTGATCCTTCTCGACCGCCGGGATACCGATGCCGTCATCCGCACACACCACCACCGCAGAGTCCCCGTCCGTGCCGAGCCGCAGCTGGACTCGGCCACCGGTGCGGCTGAACTTCACCGCGTTGTCCAGCAAGTTGCTGACGACCTGCTCGAGCTGTTCCCGGTCACCGCGGACTGTCACCGGGTCGGGCCGCGAATCGAACGTCACGCCTATCTGACGGGAAGCCGCCTGCGCAGCGGCGACCGTTCGGGCTTCCTGGCAGATCTGATGGAGATCGACGGGTAGCTGCTCGGAACGCAACGTGCGGCTTTCGATGTTGGACAGGATCAGCAAATCGTCGATGAGCTGGCGGAGCCGAAAGGTATTGCGCTCGACGACGGCCAATAGTTCGGTGACTTTCGGTGGGACCACCCCGGTATCGCCGTCCCGGATCAGTTCCAGATAGCCCGAGATCGAGGTGAGGGGGGTGCGGAGTTCGTGGGAGACCATGGACACGAAGTCGCTCTTCTGCAGATCCAGGGCCAGTACCTTCTGCACGGCCTCCCGTTCACGCTCGAACGTCCGCGCGTGCACGATCGCTCGTCCGATGTCGCGCCCCATCTGACCGAGGGCATCGGCCTCCGGAACCGACCAGGGCCGACCGGTCGCCGCCCGCCCGAGAATGAGGTACCCGACACATTCCGCGCCGGCACCAAGAGGAACCACCACGACCGAGCTGATCCCGACCTGATCGGACATTTCCAGAATCGCCGCAAACGTCACCGATTTCACCACGTTCGGGGACCGCTCCTCGCCGGCCTGCAACCGAAGCGTTTCCTGCCGGTGCCACAGCTCCGTCGCCAGGTCGCCGGCCATGGAGATCAAGGCGGGGGATGCCCTCATCCGGGGATCAGCGTCGGGGATGCACGCCCCGACCCCCGTTCCCGACACCTGGGCGCCTGGCAGGATGCGCAGCCAGATCGCGTCGGCTGACATGGCCCGGAAGATCGGCCCGATGATCCGACTTGTCACCTCGTCGGCGGCCAGCGTCTCGCGGACGTCCCGGGCGATGGTGACCACCGCTTCGGTGAGGCGATTTCGCTCGGCGACCTCGTCCAGCGCAATGGAGTTTCCTCGAGTGAGCGAGTTGAAGCCGCGTGCGACTTCACGGACTTCCAGTACCCCGGTGTCTTCGTCGGCTGTGGCGCTCCGATCGCCGTCGCGCCACCGCCGCACCACCGCACTCAGGGCCATCAGTGGTGGAGCAACGCCGCGGATGATGCGGCGTGTGAGCGGAACGGCCACCGCCGGGCCCAAGATCCCGTGCATTGTGTTCGGCCGGACGCGTGACATCAGTGATCGGGCGGCTGCTTCCACGATTTTGCAGTCGTAGGTCAGCGCGAATTCGAAGAATCGGTTGTCGTCGCCGTCGCCGTTGGCGGGAGTGAGGTCGCGGGCGATGAGCGCGGCGGCGAAATGTGGCGCCAGGACGACAATGTCCCACTCCATGCGCACCGGGTCTCCGGGTTCCAGGTCGGCGCCGCGAACACCGGGAACGGGCTCGTCCTGTAGCTCGGCCCCGATGGCGGCGACGAAGCCGACCTGCTCGGCGAGATCCTGATAGCGGCGAGCTGTCGACGGCGTGAAGTGAGTGGCGTGTTGGAAGGTGGAGACCACGACGCAGGTCCGACCCAGGCGCCTCGCCTCCCGCTCGAGGTGTTTGCTGACCTGGATCAGCAACGCCTTGGTGGTGCGCCGCAACGTCACCGACTCCGGCAGGAATTGGAATGGCGACATCTCGACCGGGACCGGCTGCAGAGGCGGCAGGCGCAGCGCACGTGAGGCCGCCCGGGCACCGGGCCTTCGGCAGGACGGCCGAACCACCAGCCCTGACCCAGGGTGGCGCCAAGCGCGCGGGCCTTGGCGAGGTGATCGGCGGTTTCGATGCCCTCCGCCAGAATGACCGAGCCGGTGCGCTCGGCGTAGGAGTTGACCGCATTCATGATCTCGGCCACCTTGCGGCCAGGGCGACGCTGTACCAATGCCATGTCGAGCTTGATGACGTCGGGCCGTAACAACGGCATGAACGCCAACGACAGGTCGTCCGCGCCCACGTCGTCCAGGGCGATCCGCCAACCCGCTGCCCGCAACCGCCGCACGGTCGCGAGCAGGTCCGCGGGCCGGACCACCAAGGCCCGCTCGGTGATCTCCAGCATCAACTGAAAATTGCCCGGGCAGTCCTTGGCGATCGAAAGGAGACTGTCCAGCCGGGCCGGATCCACGACCTCGGGTTCGACGTTGATGAACAGCGTCAGCGGGGCGAGGATGCCGGTCCTGATGGCGCCGCGCAGAGCCGCCCGTTGGCACAAGCCGTCCAGCTCGGAGAGCCGCCCGGCGGCAGCCGCTGCGGCGAACAGGTAGTCCGGGCGTTGCAGGTCACCCACGGGTCCGCGGGCGAGCGCCTCGTAGGCGACGACGGCATCGCTGTCCAGGTCGACGATCGGCTGGAACACGCTGTACACCAGCTCTTTCGCGAGGATCTCGGCAATGCTGTTCACCGTGAGCCGGATTCGTGCTCGTCGATCCAGCGGCCTTCGGTCACCGCAGCGGAACCGTCCGGACAGTCCTGGCACGCGAGCGCACGGTCCTTGCCGGCGGCCTTGGCCGCATAGAGCGCGGTGTCGGCCAGGGCCAGCAATTCGCTGGACTTGGCCGCCGCCGAGCCCGGGAACCAGGTCGCGGCGCCGACGGAAACGGTGGCGTTCCAGCCGGCGGCCTGGCGGACGGTCACCCCCCGCACCGTCTGGACAAGCCGGTCAGCCACATCAAGAGCGGCCTGAGCATCGACGCCGGGCATGACCACGGCGAATTCCTCACCCCCGTAGCGGGCGAGGACGTCGCCGGCCCGGTGCAGGCAATTGGACAATGCCCGCGCGACCGCGATCAGCGCCGCATCACCCGCCTGGTGTCCGAAGGTGTCGTTGAATCGCTTGAAATTGTCGATGTCGATCATCAGGACGGAAAGCGGCTGCAGAGCGCGCGTGCAGCGGCGCCACTGGGTACGCAGCGCCTGGTCGAACGCACGACGGTTCGGTACGCCGGTGAGTGCGTCGCTCATCACCATGCGGAGCATCTGCTCCTCCATGGCCTTCTGGGCAGTGACGTCCAGAACGAGACCGACCGCGCGCAGCGGTCGGCCGCGCCGATCCCGGGTCAGGACCTTACCACGCAGTGCCAGATAGCGCAGGGTCGCGTCCTGGCCGACGCGCACGCCCACCTCAGCAACCCCCGACGCGGTCAGCGCCTGCACTGCCTCGAGAAGTCCGGCAGAATCCTCCGGGTTCACCGTGTCCGCCAGGTCCTGCGCGGTGATCGGCAGCGCGTCCGCGGCGACGCCCAGCAGCTCCGCGGCCTGCGGCTCCCAGGTGAAGACGCCCGTCTTGACGTCCAGGTCCCACAGCGCGGCGATGCTCTGCCCGAGGGCAAGGTCCAGGCTGGCCCGCAGGTCCAGCCGCTGGGCGAGCAAAAGGTGGAACTCGGTGGTGTTCCGGCCTGCGGCCCACCAGGTGTCGGTACCCGGCACCGGCCGCGCCACCCACTGCAGGTGCACGGCTCGTCTGTCGGCCTGCAGGAAGCGGTTCTCCATCATCACCTCGGGTTCCCCGCGTTCCAGGGCCGCGATCCCTCCAACGATCTGGACGAGGTCATCGGGATGGACGAATTCGAGCAGCGAACGACCGTTGACCTCATCCGTGCGGCGGCCCAGCAGCGTGGCGAAGGCCTCGTTCACCTCCCGCAGGTACCCGTCGTGACCGCCGAGCGAGAACAGCTCAACCTCGGTCTCCCGGGGGACGCTCAGGCCGTTGCGTGCGGTGGCGGACAAGTGGGGACTCACCGGGTCCGATTCTTCGCGTACAGCTTCAGCAGTGTCACTGCAACGCCGGCATTGGTGATCAGGTCGGGATTTACCAGCGGGTACTCGGTGGCCGGTGTGAAACCGTCGAGCTCGTCGGCGAGGTCCTCGTCGTCGACGTGCTCGAAACCCATCGTCCAGTCCGGGAACAGCGGTGCCGCGACCTCCGCATCCAGCAAGAGCCGCAGGTTGCTGTGCCTGTCATCGGTCTCGATCCGGGCGTACGTCGCCGCCAGCGCCGCCGGGTCGCCTTCCAGGACCTGGAGGAAGCTCTGGCTGCTGTAGAGCAGCATTCCGCTCAGCCCGGCCGCCTCGTTGTTGCGGCGGGAGCCTTCCAGCAGCGTGACCAGCTCCCCAGGAGCGATGTCGTAGGTAGCTTGGCTGCAGTAGATGATTCGCTTCACGTACACCTCGAAGGGGGGTGAGCCAGGGATAGAAGACGACGGGGCGCGGTGCGGAAAGCCCCTCCGGTCGTACACCCATAGTAGCCAGTCAACTACAAAATGTGCACAGATGAGGGGGATCAAAAAGACGGTCGAACATCTGCCGTTGTTGGCCCAGATCTGCCGGCAGATCTCCCCTTTGGGAACGCGGTGAACGCGCTCAGATCGGGCCGCGCGTCCAGCGATACCCAACACTTCGCGGTAACCGTCGGCGTTCACGCGGCCGCGCCCAAGGCATGAACCCGGGCGACCCGGCCCCTCGCGGACCTTCAGCACCACAGCGTCGGCGGCGACGAACGTGTACGAACCCTGACCTCGCGCCGGGCGGGCGGATCGCGCTGCTGGGCATGCCCGAACAGACGCACCCGATCGACACCACCATCCTGGTGACCAAAGACCTGGAAGTTCACGCCGTCCTGGGCGGCGCCGCCAACTACGCCACTACCGTCCAAACTATCGCCACCGGTGCCATCAACGCCGTGACCCTCATTGACACCACCTACGAACCTCCGACGTCCGTGCGGCATGTCGGCAACTCGCCGCAGCCGGACGCGATCGGCCGAAAGTCCTACTGCGCTTCCCGTCCGCGTCTTAGCAGGACCAGACGCCGACGGCCGCCGCAATGCACCGCTTGACCGCGGCGATCGCACCACGAAACCTGCCCAAACTGCGGCAAACGGAGCTACACCCGGTCAGCCAACTGACCAGCTGCACCTTCGCCGGCCGCGGCCCCTACCTCACCACCGCCTCCCACACCCTCACCGCCACCGAACCAGACGCAGACGCCGGAAAGCTGTTTGTCCTGCCCACCGAGTGGGCCGATCACCGCGACGTACTTCGGCGGCCCCGCACACCATGCAGACTCACCGCGTCGGTAGTCCCCCGCCGCCCACCCGCCGACAACCCCGCGAAAGAGACATCCACCGTGGCAGACACCGCATTTCCCACCGACCGGACCGCCGTCGCTACCCGCGGGACATCGGCCGCGAAGTCGCCGACCGACTCGCCTCGCACGGCTCAATAAGTATTCGACGAACCAGCTCGTGTCGCGGTTCCGGGCGTGGACGACTTTCCCGCCGACCTGTTCGCCGTTCCACCCCTGCAGAAACGGTCCGGCTGTTCGACCTGTAAGACCTCGGGACAGAACGGTCACGTTTCGTGGGGGCGTGTCCCGGGTGTCAAGCCCGCCGCGGCGGGGTGCACATCTCCCGGATGCCACCGACGCTGGGCCGTCAGCCCGCAGCGGCGAAAGTGTGCGCAACGGCTGGCGACGGAGTGTCCAGCACCCAGGTCGGCCATGGCGGCTTTACCATCAGGCATCGAACGTTTGTGCTACTGATGGGAGTGTCGATGAGTGCAGCAGGCATCGCAGTACCTGTCCGACGGCCAGCGCAGTCCAAAGCTGCGCTGGCCCGGACGGTCAAGGAGCAGCGCCGTGGTTACGCCCGAGCTGTGCTGGCCGCGTTGGCCCGTTCCCTACAAGGACGGCCCACCCCGCAGATCCGCCGGATCGTGAAAACATCCCTCCAGCCATTGGGTGTTCGACTCTCCACCGTCGAACTGCAAGCAATCGCCAAAGGCATCAGCGCGGGGCACCCGGTGCAGTTGCCGGGGTAGCGAACCGCCCATCTGAACGTGAGGGGCCACGGCCCACCTGCGGTGCGGCCTGTGGATCAGGCCGCCGCGATGCTGGCCGCCGACCCAACTTGCAGGAATGTCTTCCCGGCAGAGGTGTTGATGGCCCCGGCGGTGCGTCGACGCTTGATGGATGGAGCGGCGGACCCGCCGCGAATTGGATATGTCCGGTCCGCCCGGCCCCTTTTTCCGCCCTGGTGCTTATTGACGGCAAGGCCAGCCCGCCGAGCCGGTGACGCTGTTCCTGCGAGATCTCGCGGTGAACGACATGAGCAGCTTGACGTGTCGCGGCTATACCTTCGATCTGTTGCGCTGGTTTCGTTTCCTCTGGTCATCCACGTCGGGCGGCCACCAGTCGTGGTCAGACTCGGCCGGCAGCTGGCCTGCCGACAGGGCCAACCAGCTGAGCATTCGACCACCAGAGGTGAATGCCCGGTTCCTGTACGGGCTACCTGGGGTAGCGATCGTGGGCGTCGAGGTCGGATCTCCCGTCGGTGTTACGGGTGAGTTCGAACCTGCCGGGCTTTGGTGGCAGGACGGGTCTGGGGGTTCGGCCTCGGCTGATGGTGCGGGTCTTGGCTCAGCGTTGAACGCCGAGGTGACGTCGCCGTCGTTGCCTTCGATGTTGCCCAGGATGCCGGCGGGAACTCGGAAGACCCGGCTCGGGGTGGCGGGCCACCTGAGCCGTTTGCGGGCGATGACCTTTCCGTCAGGCATTTAGCACGGGACGGGGAAGAAAAGTCTCCGCACCCGGACATCTATGGATGCTCTTGCTCTTACCGTGCCCGGATCACTACCGAGTCGGGATCGAAGCGGGGACCGGGTCTGGTGGGCATGACGATCACCGAGCACACGGCCTTGACGAGTGCACGCTTGGTTTCCAGCGGCGCTGCGGCCCAGTTCTGCGCTGCGTGCGGGCCGACCAGATCGGCCAGGTCGGGCAGCAGCAGCCACGCCGGATATTTCGGCGCCGGCCCGACTTCGGACTGGGTATCGGCGTCAGCGGTGGGGGCGGCGGTGCTGGATGCGGTTGGCCCGGGCGGCTGCTGGTGCCCGTCTTGGCCGATCGCGGCGAGTATGCCGGGCCGTTGCAGCCAACTGGTGAGATAGTTCTCGACCCGTTCGTCGACGGCGGCTTCTTTCCTTTTCACTTTGAAGCACCCGACGCAGACGTACGCCGATGCCTGCCGCCGGCCGTTCCCGGCGACCCGTCCCTGCCGGACGACCAGTGGTTCACCGCACCGGCCGCACTGGGCGATTCCGGTGAGCAGGTGCCGAGGGACGTTGCCGTTGGTGGTACTGCGGGAAGGATCGGTCAGAAGGGCCAGCACCTGGTCGTGGGTGTCGACGCTGTAGATCGGTGGCCAGCGGCCATCGCCGATGACCTGGCCACGATGGACCCGGCGTCCGGCGTTGCGCTCGCGGACCAGAACCTGTCGCAGGGTGGCGGATTGCCATGGTTTGCCGCGCGGAGTGGGAGCGCCGATGTCGTTAAGGTGGGCGGCCGTGCTGCGCAGGCTCCGACCGGCCAGCAGCAGCCGCGCCGCCGCCCGGATCACTTCGGCTTCGTCCGGGTCGAGCCCGTCGTGGGCGCCGATCCTATTCCCGTTTTCGTCCCGTTCAATTGCCCGGCGATATCCGAACGCAGCGAAAGAGTGCGGCTCCCCGTTCTCGGCGCGGCCTTTGAATTGGCGCTGCATCCGCAGGGACCTCGCCTCGGCGCCTTCGGGAGAGGCTGAAGGTCCGCTGCCCGCGGTCATCTCTTACCCGACCAGCCACCGCTGACCGGTCCGCAACGGCACACCAGCCCCGGCAGGGACTTGAACCAACGGCAGCTTGTCGCGCCCATGCCGCCCCAGCAACGCCAGTCGGTACTGCGCACAGCCACCACAACCACCCCACCTGCGACAGCCAAGCGATGCGCCCCGCCACAACCTGCCACTTACTTCCGCGGTTGACAAGCCGCGGACTTGCGTGCGCACGAAACGGACGATCCAAAGCGCAGGGATGCGATCGGTTTTGACCAGTTGGCCTGTACTGAAACAAGGTGAACCAGGTGCTCTGGGAGAGCAGACCGGTTGGCGGCAGCAATAGCTCTGCGCAAGGTCGTTTTGCAGACACTAACCGATTGGTTGCTTGACCGGCATTCGTTTGAGCGCCATTCTCCATGATGCCAGCGTTTTCGTCGGTTGTCGTGGCGAACGTTCGCTGACCGCTACCGCCGCGGCAAGCTGCATCAACCCCGCGGCTCATTGCGTCCGAAACAAGTCGCCAGTCGGCATTTCAAGTTCGTTGCGTTCGATGACCTGGGATTGGTTTCGCCGGGACCCTGGGTGACCGTCGTGGTGCGGTTGCCGGTTGGTCGTCGCGCTGCTCGGGTTGCGTGAGACAATTCCGGTGGGTGCGGGCGGCTTTCCCTGCATCGTCAGCGAATGTGCCGGAGGACGATGTGGTTGAGGCTGATCCAGCCTGCCGAGTGTGGTGGGACGAAGCCCGTGGCATCGCGCACAATGACTGGCGGCCGCAGTCGGTCTGCACATTGCAGCAAGCTCGGGCCGTTACGCAGGCCACCAAAGACTTGGGGTTCGGGGCGGTTCCCGTGTTGGTTGACATGCGGTTCCTGTCGAAGGCGGACCGCGCCGCTCGGGTGCACTTCACCAGCAGCGAAGGTGAGGCGAAGGCTGTGGCCTTGTTGGTGAGTTCGCCGGTAAGCAAGGTAGTCGCCAATGTCATGGTCGGCTTATTGCGGTCCGCGCCGACTCGGACGTTCACCGATGAGGCTCTGGCGGTAAAGTGGCTCATGACCCATCGGTGATGGGTCGAGCTGGTGTCGGGTAAATCAATGTTCTTTGGCCCCGCGGTCGGCGTGGGCAGGATTTCCTCGGCGGTTGGTTCAGGTGGACGGGTGGCAGTTCTCGTTCCAGGCGTCGATGAATCTGGTGATGCTCCTGCCTGGCGGTGCGACTTTCGTCGATCGACAGCACGCCCGCCTTCTCCGGTATCCGGCGGGTGGAGGTGCAACCCGAAGACGTCCCGGACCTTGGCGTCAGGTCGAGGTCGCTGGAGAACCTGACCGTCTCGAAGTCTCAACCACGTTCGTCCACGATCGGAATTTCGGGGTGAAGTGCATTCGTGATGCGGGGGTTGTCGGCCAGCCGAGTATAGACGGTGGGGTGTTCACTGTGCATGGACGACATCGTTGCGCGCCAACCGTTCACTTCTGAGCGCGGGCGGCGCGGCGTGGCTGAGCCGAAGCACCAGGATGGTCGTTTCGGCTGGCCGCAGGGTCATGTTGTCGCCGAACTCGGACTGCAGAGCGGTGAGTTCAGCTGCGAAGTCGGGGCTTAGTTCGGACAGTTCCTGCTGGGTGCGGGCGAATATGAAGATGGGTGATACCGGCTGCACCGCCAGGCTGTGGTGCGTCGCCGTTATCCAGACCCGTTGCATGGCCGAGCCACCACGCAGATAGTCGCGGGGCGACTCGCCTTTCACAGTGACGACCGCCAGGGCGGAGCTGGCGTTGACCCGGTCACGGGTACCGTCGCCAAGTGCAGACCCGACATTCCACGAGGCGAGATGGGCCATGACCTCTGCTCTGCCGGCCACTTGTAGTTTGGCGGTGTCCGTGGCGTCGAGACCGAGCGTTCGCACGTCGATGCCCTGGTCCAGCCGGTCGACGCCAGGCCATCGAATTTCGGCCATCATTTGTTGGTGCAGCCGCGGGGTGAGGTACCGGATCCGATCCGACTCGGCGAGCAGATCAGCCAATCGAGCAAGTTCTGCCGCTTCGGTGACGAGGTGAAGGTGTGCTCCCTCACTGTCTGCTGCCGCATACAGGTCGTCACTTACCTGCGGGGTCAGGGGCGCCCGAACGCCGAAGTTCCGGTTCGTGATGCGGCTGACCATCGCCGGGTAGTGCCGCGCCAAGTCAGCGTCGGTGCCTGACGCTATTGTGAGGGCCGCGACGGCGCCTTGGCCGCCGTGCGGAAAGTATTCGACTGGACCCACGGCGCTATGCCGGGCGGCCGCGACTCTGGCGTTGAACACTGCCGCGCCGATGGCGACCTGGCTGGCCCGGGACTTGACGTCCAACGCTGATGTCCGTTCAGCGGCCTGCGTGAGGTCGATGCCGTTTGCGGTAACCGTGATGGACCAGGGCTGGACATTACCGCCGGAGGGGGCTATTCGAACCGCGTGGATCAGTGCTTCGAGGGGATCGGTGGGCAGCTGGACAGTCAGATCCGTGACCGGTTCGCCGACCGTCGACCGCTTCGCCTCTTGAGGTGGCCGGAGGCCATCGAGGTGGGTATCGATGTCGACACGAACCCGCCCCGAGCGGAGGTCCCCACCGAGCCCGAACCGTCGGACGGCCGCCGCGACGGTCGCCGCCCCGAGTTGGACGTCCCCGCCCAGTTGCGGCCAGGTGGAAACGGACCGGTCGATCTCCATCATCGAAGCCACCAGTCGAGGCGAGATTTGCTCAGTCTGGAGAATGCGCATGACGAACGGTGCCTTGTCGCGGGTGGGCAGCCCCGCAAGCACCTGCGGGTCCAGTTCACCGAGCAAGCCGTGGAACAGTTCCAGGTCGGGATCGAGGTCGAAACGTTCGACGTCGAATAGGCCGCGGTCACTTGTGTCCATCAAAACAGGGATTCCTCGTGCCTTGGCCTCCTGCCGGATTCGAACTTTCATGTCCAACGAATCGCACTCCTCGACGATCAAGTCCACACCGTGGAAGAACCTATCCATGGACCCGTCGGTGAGTCCTTTTTCGAAAACCTTTACTGTCAGGTAAGGGTCCAGTTCGGCTATGCGGCGAGCCGTCACGACGGCCTTATTTATCCCGACGTCCAGTACGGTCGCCGGAATGCGGTTCAGATTGGACAACTCCAGGGCGTCGAAATCGGCTAATCGGAGCTGGCCGCAGAGTCCTTCCAACGCCAGGGTGTGCGCGATCGCGTGACCCACACTCAAACCGACGACCCCGACCGTCAGCTGCGACAACTTTTCCTGCTCGGAGGCGGTGATCTTGTTGCGGTTGCGGTCCAACCGCAATCGGCGGAACGCGACCGGCCCTAGCAGCCACACCAGGGTTCGCCGCCACGGGTAGTACACCCAACAGCCCGGGGCGGCGAGTTCCTGCGTCGTGACAGCCGGTTGTACTCGCCGCAGTTGTTCGGTCATCCCGCCCCGGTGGTCAATTACCTCGACCGCGGGATCGGCCCGCAGCTCCGCCAGTTCCGCCGCGTCGTCACCACGGTCGCCGGACAGGAACACTACCGAGTGCCCGGCGGAGCCGACGCCGGCGGCCGGGAGGCGGCTGCTCATGAGCAGACCACGACCCCGGGTATGGAGGGCGTCGGCAACCACGCCTGGGCGATCTGAGCGGATTCCTCCAGGACGAACGGGAGCTGCTCGGCGACGGTGAGATCCGCGAAAGTTTCACGATCCCACCACATCAGCACCGTGCGGTACCGCTCGTCGGGATATGCCACCGGCGTCACCGCGGAGCTGATCACGCCGCCGGTCGTCTGCCACCGTTTGACTGCATGCGCGGCGACGGTACCCATCACATACCGCACCTTCATCAGCGTCATCGAGTGGATGAAAATTCGGGCCAGGGCGTTGGTCAGCTGCTCACGACGCATCGCCTCGTCACTGACCCATCCCGACTTCATCTCGATGACCCCTTCGGGCAGGCGCTGGGAGATTTCCTCCAACAGCTCGGCCGTTCCAGGGCGGCCGGCCCATTCACTGACGGCGTGGGCCTGTGCAGGACGGTCGTATCGACCTTGCATTCGCATGCCCCCGACGACGGCGCCGTCAGCCGACAGTGCAACCACAAAAAGAGCCGTCGACCGACCATCAGCTATTTCGTCGTATTCCAGCACAACTTCCACGCCATGCTTGCGGTAATTTGTCCGGGCACCGTCGAGGTAAGAGTTCCACAGCTCCCACTGATCCTCCGGTCGAGCGACCACGAACACGCAACCCGACGAACGGTCATGGTAGGTGGCGACGGAACTACCAGGAAGTGAACGGCGCGAGAGCACGGCCTGAGATTCGGTGGGCATGTCAACATTCTAGAGATGGCGCCACCCATAAGGATGACACGAATCGGTGAAATAGTGGCCGGGCCAGAAACGCTCAGTAGCTAGAAGCGGCTCTAAAAGATCGCCGAAGGTAAATCGTTGGCTGCTGAAGCACTTCTCGCCACGCCGACTCGGCGGACGCGACACCCTTCGCTGGGCCGCCCATCATGCGGACCCGGGACCGGGTCAGGGTGCCGGTTGCGCTGCCCGCACGACCTGATTCCGCCCGTTTCGCTTGGCCACATACAAGGCAGCGTCAGCGGCGTCGATCACTATGGAGGCGGTCGCGCCGTTGTCTGGATACAAGGCGATCCCAGCCGACAACGTCACCCCAGGCAGCGGAGCGCCCCGGTGGTCCACCCGGACCTGCGACACCCGGGTTCTCACCTCATCGGCCCGAGCGACCAGTACGGCGATGTCGACATCGGCGAGCATGACCAAAAACTCTTCGCCCCCATATCGACACGGCAGGTCCCCGACCCGCAACGAGCCGCGGATGGCATCGGCGACGCCTTTGAGCAGCTGGTCGCCGGCGTCATGCCCATGAACATCGTTGATCTGCTTGAAGTGATCGATATCGGCCATGATGACCCCGAATGACCGACCCGAATAGTCGGTACGGGCGACCTCCCGGTCGATCCACTCCTCAACGAAGCGGCGATTGAGCAAGCCCGTGAGCGGATCACGCAACGCCTGCAACCGCAGCGTCTCCCGCAACTCCAGATTCGCCAACGCCATCGCCGTCTGCTCCCCTACCGCCATGCCCAGGTTCTGTTTAGCCTGCGTCAGCCGGCGGCTGGAAACCTGCAGCGGCGGACTCAGGGCATGGTCCATCAGGTACAGCAGACCGGTGATCTGACCGTGTGCAGACATCGGTATGCACACCGAATCTCCGGTGCGGTCCTGCAGATGCCGACAAGAAAGCGATTGGCCTCCCACCTGTACCAGATGCGATTGTCCTCGGCGCAATCCCCAGCAGTCCGTGGGAATAAGAACATCCACACCGCCGGTATCACCCCAGGCCAGTTTCAACTCCAACACGTTCCGCGAGGCGCGGTACAGATACACAGCCCCGGACAGACCCGCGAAGATATCGGCCAACGAACTGCTCATGACCGCGAACGCCTCCTCGACGCTCTCGCAGGCCTGCAACAAATTTCCGAACACCGTGAGCTGCGAAATGTCGTCATTGAGCTGCTGCAACTCGGCGGTCCTCACCTGGACCCGGGCCTCCAACTCGTCCCGGCTCGCCTGAAGTTCCTCGCCCAGCATATTGACGCCGACAATGATCGCATCCATGTCATCATCCAACAACGAAGGTGTCCCCCGAGCCGTCAAATCTCCGGCGGCCAGTTGCGTGAGCAGCTGAACCACGGCGTCTATCCGGCCGTCACGCGGTTCACTCACGGTGCGTGCCCAACCACGCCAACGCCGCCGTCTCCTCGGTGAACATCCGGGTCGGCACCGGCATCCGATGCAAACCGATCATAAAATTCGCGACGACCTTACTCACCGCCGAGGCGACCAACAAGGCCACCGCGGTCGCCCTGGCGTCGACCCCGGTGAAATGTTCACGGGCAGCCCGTTCGGCCTTCGACAGATACCTCATGTCGACCAGCACCGGCACCGCGCCGCGACCCAGATCGCTGGTCGCCGACGTGACCGCCTGAGCCTCCTGCAACGTACACACAGAACCGCGTTGCCAATCGTTGCGTGCAACGCCGTGGGATTCGTCCCACCAAACCCGGCACGCCGATTCGACATCCACCAGGCGCTCCTCACATAGCTTTCGGTCCAGGGAGCAACACACCGGACCCATATCGAATCGATCATAAGACCCACACTCACAGCCGGCCAAGCACATTGTCCGCAGCCTTCGGCGTCGTCAGTGACGCCCAGTCACCAAAAAAGCTGCCAGGCACAATCACCTCAGTCATGGCGCTCACGAGAAGCTATCCCACTCATCAAGGGTCACTCGCTGCGACCATCGGGCAGTTCGAGCACGAAAGGATGAAATGTTCGAACGCAAGCCGTTGATAGCCGACGTCGTCGGGTCGTCACCACCTGTCGCCGCCAGCAATCAGGGTGAGTCGTTCGCGGTGCAGCGGAACCACGCCGTCTTCGCCGACTCGCCGCTGCCTACGCGGACGCTGATCACCGCCGCCAGGCGATCAGCTCGAAAAGTGTCAGGAAGACGGTGCGAACTGATCTCGGTCCCTGGCCACGCCGGGCGTTGCCCGGCGCGGGAAGGAACCTTGACGACCGAGATCATCGATGCCACGCCGAATCTGAAAGGGATGGATTAGCAGTTCGCGCAGGCTCCGGTCGCGCAGGCCAGATCCGAGGATGTGGAGTTGATCCGACCGAGTGGTCAGTTTGACCGGGCTGACCAAGTCGGTGCTGGAGACCGCGCTCGAGACGGCGCTCACCGAGCACCTGGGCTACCACCAGTACGAAGCGGCCGGACGGGACGGCGGGAACTCCCGCAACGGCGGCCGCACCAAGACCGTGTTCACACCGAGATCGGACCGGTGGAGGTCGAAGTGCCGCGGGATCGGGACGGCACCTTCGAGCCGGCGATCGTGCGGAAGCGGCAACGCCGGCTGTCCGGCGTTGACCCGATCATCTCGTCGTTGTCGGCCAGAGGCCTGCAACCGGGGAAGATTTCGGCGCATTTGCCGATGTTTAAGGCGCAACCGTCTCTGAAGACACCATCTCCCGCATCACCGACAAGATCTTGGAGGAGATGGCCCTACTGGCGCGGCCGGCCGCCCTAGGTGAAGGTGAGGCGTTGCCGGGCCGACCGTTCCAGCAGTTCGGCGAGAGCTCCCGACGGTACCTGTCCCTCCAGGTCGGTCAGGCAGGCGCGCACCACGTCGACGATCATCGGCAGAGGATGCTGCCCGTTGAATTCGCGGAACAGTCGTTCCACTACGTCGGCGTAGCTGAACTCAGTCACCAGATGATTGTGCACTTCCAGCAGTGAGCTGCGGTGATGGTCGCCGCTTCTACCCTTCCGGGAGATGCGGGGATCCGCGGCTGACGATCCGGCCTCGAAGAGGTCACTGCCGGGTTTTTGTTGTGCCCTTGTTCGGTCAAGCCGCGAACGGACCCCGAATGAGACCGGACGACACGACGCCCCCCATGGTTTGCCGACCGCAGGTGGCATTGGAAAACCGTCCACTCTCGGCCCTACCCCCGGGGGCGTTTGCCGCGGCGTGAGCAGGGCCGTGATCCCCTGAATAGTATTGGGTCAGCATCGACAAATGCTTTTGTGATGCGCGCCGAACGGACGTAGTCGCCTCGCTGGTGTTGCGGCGAACTGCCTGAGCGAACTACCTGGGTGGTCCTGACCACGCAGCCGAGGATGCGACTTCGGGAACGGTCCAGAGGGGGAATGGATGCGATGCTGCTCAACGATGACGCACCGCGCGCACGTGGACGTGGGCACGCCTGCTTTGAATCTGCTCCCTCCGCTGTCACATCGGCGCAACGGATCGAATCCGACTCGCCGATCGGCACATGGTCGTGGCCCTGGGTCATCCTCGTCGACTCTGACCCGACCCGTGCACGCCGAAGGCGGGTCGCTTTGACCAGGTGTGGATTTCCTGCCGTCGATGTTGTCCACGATGTGGACGAGGTCGACGAAGCCGTGAACCGTTCCGCGCATCAGCGTCTGGCTCTGGTGGTTTTGTCGGCCGGCGCCGATTCCGCGCCGGTCATCGCGGCGCTTCGAGCCGCCGGCTGTGCTCAGATTGTTGCGATCAGCCCCACCCGGGAGGTGGGCCGCATCATCAGGGCCGTCGGCGCCGGAGCGACGGGGGTGATGATCACCTCCGGCAAAGTTGATTCGACCGGCAGCGCCTGCGGTATCGAACTGTCCTCGCCGCAGATCGCGATCATCGAGTTGGTCGCCCAGGGCCGGACCAACCATGCCATCGGCGAGGAACTCGGCCTACCGGAATCGACGGTCAAGAACCACCTGAGCAAGATCGGGTGCAAGTTCCACGCCGCCGACCGTGCACACATCGTCGCGCTCGGTCTGCGCGCCGGCGTCATCGACTGACCCGTTCAGTGCAGTGACGCTCCGGGTGTCCCCGGTCGCAACGCAGAAGCCATCATCTACGAACTGTCCGCTTCATTAGCCGGTCAGCGGGACCGTCATTCGGCCACGGGTCCAGGCCGGCGTGCCGGGTGACGCTGACCGTTCCGGCGATCGGGCCGACCTCGATGCCGCTAGCCCGCCGCCACCCCGAGACGGCTTATCACGCAACGTGATCC
>JAABUU010001391.1_pt1 | contig 41087 bp, 30 predicted proteins | sample 5559301 | NCBI WGS metagenome assembly JAABUU01 (sample SAMN10711884, study PRJNA513360) | rock metagenome | isolation source: Antarctica rocks | place: Antarctica: Victoria Land, Richard Nunatak white | reverse complement strand
GGGTGAGGCTTTGCCTCATTCGCCAAAGGCTCGTCTCTGAAAGCCGTTACTTAAGGTGCGCCGGGTTCAGGGGCGGCTCGCCCCTGGCGGGTCCCCGCTTTCAAGCAATGGGCAGAGCCCAGCCTTGCTTGCCAATGGGTCAGCTCACGCCGTCCGCGATGATCCGGCGCAGCACCGTCTCCACGCTCGACGCGATCATGCAGTCCCCGGCGTCGTTGGGGTGCGGCGCCAGGGTGAAGCTGTCGAGCTCCGCGCGGATCTGCGCGGGCACGGCGCCGTCGCTCACCGCCGCGTCGAAGTCGGTGTAGTACCACCCGGAGCTGCGGATGCGGGCGTTGAACTGCTGGCGGACCGCGTCGGTGGCGAGGGTTTCGTTGAACGGCATGGCGGTGCTGGCCACCGGCGTGACGCCGAGGTTCGCGCACCACGCGCCCAGCGCGACCAGGCCGCCCAGGCTCGCCGAGTAGCCGGCCTGCGTGCCGTGCAGCAGGTCGTTGGGGCTTTCGCCCTTGATGAACGCCACGCTCGGGCGCGCGGCCGCGACCATCTGCGCGAGGTTGGCCTGGAACGAGGCGGAGGACATGCCCTGGTAGGCCAGCTTGCACACGGTGATCGGCAGCGACGGCCTGGACAGCGCGCAGGCGGCGATGTGGAACGGGTCGTTCTCCATTGTCGCGGTGCCGTAGCCCTGGAACAGGCTGTCGCCGCCCGCCATCAGCGACAGGCCGGGCACCGTGGTGTGGAAGATCACCCCGGTCGGCGCCAGGAACTCGTTGGGGCTGGCCTGCACCAGGCCCGGGGCGCTGGCGCAGTCGCCGCCGATCGCGCCGGTGCGCACGATGCGCCCGTTGGACGCCAGGTCGAAGGCCCCGCCGCCGGGCGGGTACTGGCCCAGCACGCCACCGGCCACCGCGCACGACATCGGCCCGGCCGAGAACGAGCGCGTGAACAGCAGCGGCAGGGCGCCGTCGCCGCGCGGCAGCGAGGCGATCGGCATCACGTCGCTCACCAGCAGGCCGGCCACCCGGTCGTTGCCATGGAAGCGCCCGGTGGTGCCCTGCACCGCTGCCGGCACCGTGCCCGAACGCTGGCCGGAGAAAGTCACGGGGCGCAGCAGGGTGGCGTCGGGCGTGCCGGCCGCGTTGACCGGGTTGGCGGCGTCGCCGAGGGTGGCGCTGGGCGCCGCGGCCGCCGCGCTGACCACCCGGGGCACGGTGTCGAAATTCGTCCAGAACAGTTGCACGGCGTGGAACGGCGTCTCCGCGGTGAACGCCCCGGTCAGGGTGAAGCCGCCGCCCGACGTGCCAGCCGACCCCCAGAACGGCATCCGGGTCTGCAGCGTGCCAAGGCGCGTGGCCGCCGCGGCGGAGCGCGGCAGCGTGGGCGCCAGCAGGCCCGCCGCCGCGAGACGGAGCAGGGTGCGCCGGCGCAGGGCGCGTGCCTCGCCGCAAGCCGGATGGACCAGGTGCACGCTGCTCTCCCTATGCTGCGCGCGACCCGATCCGGGGCCGGGGTCGCCGCCTGGGGAAGCTTCCGCCAAGTTCGATAGCAAACCGTTAGCGGCGCTCGGGTGGGACCAGGAAGCAAGATAAGGTTGAGGCTCTGCCTCAAACTCCGCCAAAGGCTCGCCTTTGGAATCCACTACTCGAGAGAAGCCTGTTCGGGGGCAGCTCGCCCCTGGCGGGTCCGGGCGGGGGCTGGCACGAAGATGCGTCGTCTCAGCAGGGGAGGGAGCCGCCCGCGATGACCGAGTCCGAGCTGGGCGAGCTGCTGCGCGACTGCCCCGTGCTGCACCACATGGCCGCGCGGGGCGCCTGGCCCTCGATCCTGGCGCACGGCCTGCTGAGCACCTCGGCGCTGCTCGACCTGCACGGCGTGGCGGGCGAGGCGCGAGAGGCGGTGGAGTCCGCGCGGCGGCCGGAGGGGGTGGCGCTGGAGCATCCCGTGCTCGGCCGCGCCGTGATCCGCGACCAGAAGCCGCTCGACGAGGCGGGCCTGCGCCGCTGCCTGGGCGACGGGCTGACGCCGGTGGATTGGTACCGGCTGCTCAACCGGCGCGTGTTCCTGTGGCCGTCGCGGGCGCGGCTGCTGCGCCTGCTCGACGCGCGTCCGTATCGCGGCGAGGCGCACGAGGTGATCGAGTTGGACGCGGCGCGCGTGGTCGCCGCCTGCCGCGCGCGCATCACCCTGTCGGCGATCAATAGCGGTGCGACTCGGCCGTTTCCCGTGGCGCGGGGGCTGGCGACGTTCCTGCCGATCGAGGCGTACCCGTACGCGTACTGGCGCGCCCGGCGGCCACGGGGCGAGCGCGTGGTGGAGCTGGCGGTGGAGCACGGCGTGCCCGACATCGCCCTGCTCGTGCGGCGCGTCACGGTGATGCGCGGGGCGGAGACCCTGGGCGTGCTGCACGAGGCAGGCCCGGGATGTTCCGGCGCCCTGTGTGCCGCGGGCGGCCGATGAAGCAAGCAAGGTTGAGGCTCCGCCTCAAACTCCGCCAAAGGCTCGCCTTTGGAATCCCTTATTAAGTAAGGCCGGTCCAGGGGCGGCTCGCCCCTGGCGGGTCTGGGCGGAGCCCAGCCTTGCTTTCTGGCAGGTCAGCAGGGCGGAGTCCCGGCCCTGCCGGCTTCGGTTGCACCCATGCTGCACCGCCACGATCGCGTGTGCGCCGGGTGTCGCTGCCACGACTCCGGGTGTGGGGACAGCAATGAACCCGCGCGCGCCAGTTCGCGTGTGGATTACCGGCTTGATCGCACGTACAATCGCATGTAAAGCCGCCCCGGAAGCATGGTTTGTCTCTCGAAGCGAGATTTTGTTCGTTAAAATGCATCTGCGGGGCTGGGAAAGCCGATCCATGGTAACATCTGTAGGCGCGGACAGGAGAGCCATGTGAGCGACGCTTTGACCAACCAGGCAGTGCAGCCTGCGTCGGCCTTCGGCCCGGCGATCGGGCTGAACGTGTCCTCGGACGCCCCGGCTGCCGCGCTGCTGGCGGAGGTGCACGCGCTGGGCGTGGTCGGCGTGCGCGCCACCGTGACCAGCGCCGCGGAGGCCGCCACCCTGACGACGCTGGCGCAGGGCGGCGTGCGTCTCGACCTGGTGCTGGCGCCGGGGCAGAGCGCCGCGGGGTTCGTGGGCCTCGCGCAGCAGATCGCGGCGGCGGCGCCCGGCTCGCTCGCGTTCCTGGAGGGGCCGGACCTTGTCGCCAACCCGGGGTACACCTACACGAGCGGCGGCGTTGCGCTCGCCGGCTACATGGCCGCGAACCAGGCGACGGCGGACATGGTGCGGGCTGCCGGCGCCGCGGGGCTCGGGGGCGTCGCCACCGTAGGCTACAGCTCGGCGGCCGGCGTGCCCTCCAGCGACTCCACGACCCAGGCGCCGGTGCAGTACGTCAACATCAACCCCGGCGACGTGGCGCTGGCCGATCCGAACACCGCCTTCGTCGCGGCGCAGGACGCGGCGCAGAGCACGAACCGGGGCGTCGCGCAGTACGTCGTCACCAACGTGGGCGGCGCGAGCCCGGGCTTGCTGCTCGATGCGGTGCTCGACGCGCAGTACGTGTACGGGTTCTTCGGGGCGCCGGGCGGCGGCACGGTGGCTCCGGCCACCTTCCTCGCGGCGGCGGGCGGGACGGGCGGGCCGGTGGCGCTGTTCAACGCGGACGGCTCGCTGGCGGCGGCGGGGACGGCGTATGCCAATCTGGCGGCGATCGTCGGCGCGGGGCGCTCGGGCAGCGCTGCGGGCTCCACCCTGTCGGTCGGCCTGGCGCCGGCGGAGACCGGGGTGCAGTACGACGAGCGCCTCGTGGTGTTCGCGGGCCCGGGCGCCAGCGACGACGTCGTGGTGTGGGGCGACATGCAGGCGCCGTCGGGCGGCGGGCACGGCCCCAGCGTGCTGAGCTTTGGCGCGGTGCAGTCCAGCGTGTCGGTGTTCGACCCGACGCAGGGCACCGCGGCGATCGCCACCTACAGCAACATCTCGGAACTCGACATCGCCAACTCGCCCGACGGGCCGCTGGTGGTGCAGGTCTCGGGCGTCACCGGCTCCGGCTCCGGAGCGGCGGCGACGTTCCTCGGCGCCAACGGCGGGGTGTATGCGGTGACCACGGCGGCGGGCACCACCTTCCTCACCCCGGCCGGCGGGGCGGTCGCGGTGAGCGCGTCGGCGTCGGGCAACGACGTGATCAACAGCCGCGGCAGCGACACCATCACCGCCGGCGGCGGCACCGACGTCGTATATGCCTCCGGGGCCGCGGCCACGGTGAACGGCGGCGCGGGCACGCTGATCTTCGTGGCGGGCGGCGGCAACTACAGCGTGGGCGGCGGCGGCTCCACCGCGATCCTGTACGGCGGCGCCGGGCTGGACACGCTGATCGGCGCCGCGGGCACCGGCAGCATCCTGGTCGCGGGCGCCGGCAACGCCACGCTGGTGGGCGGCAGCGGCAGCGGCGCGGTGATGTTCGGCGGCGTCGGCACCACGACCTTCTTCGGCAGCGTCGGCGGCAGCGACACCATGATCGGCGGCGTGGGCAACAACACCTTCACCACCACGCACGGCGACATCGTGTTCGGCGGCCCCGCCACCGCCAACGACACCTTCAACCTCACCGGCGGCGAAATCGTGGTCGAAGGTAACGGTTCGGACACGGTCACGTTCTACGCTGGCGCGTCGACCGTGTTCGGCGGCGCGGGGGCCACCGCGTTCACCGCGGCGGTCGGCTCGGGCGTCAACGCCGCGGTGATCGGCTTCACCGCGGCCGACCACCTGACCCTGGCCGGGGCGAGCGCCGCTGTCGTGGCCAGCGCCGTGGCGCAGGCCGCGACCGGCTCCTACGGCACGATGCTGAGCCTTGCCGACGGCACCCGGCTGACGCTGTTCGGCGTGACCTCGCTGGACGCATCCCAGGTCTCCGCCGGCTAGTTTCACTGGACCTCGCCGGCCCCGGCACGCTACGCGCTTCGCACCTGCAATATCGCCTGCGCCTGCCCGACTGCCTCTATAAGACTGCATCTACCAGACTCCGCCTATCAGACTGGGCGCGCCCGTCCGCGACTGCCCGCCCGCGACTGCCCGTCCGTGACTGCCCGCCCGTGACTGCCCGATTGCATCCAGCCGCCTGCGCCCGCCCGATTACGAACACCGGCCTGCGACGACACGCACCGCTTCTGACGATCCATGCTGACCCAGAGGACCCACGATGCACACGCGCACCATGCTGATGGCTGGCGCCGCCCTTGCGGCTCTCGCGACCGCTTCCGGAGCCTGCGGCTCCTTCGCGCCCCGCGCGGTGGCGGCGGAGCTGCTCGACCCGGTGCCGCTGCTGACCAGCGGGCTGGCCGCCAACCCGTCGCCGGCCTCCGGCTGCACCCCGGCGGCCGAGACAGGCCATGTGGACGAGTTCCGGCTGATCGTGCGCAACACGGCGCGGCCCGACGTGGGGCCGTACACGGTGCAGCTTCCCGGCTACGCGTCGAATCCCGGCAGCGCCGCGGGCGATTCGTACCGGCCCTACCTGCTGCAGGCGAGCGCGGGCGACACCATCCGCCTCGACCTCACCAACCAGCTCGGCGCCGGCGACGAGGTCAACGTGCATTTCCACGGGCTGATCGTGGCGCCGCACTCCGCCAACGCCTCGGCCACGCCCTGCGCGCTGCCCGGCGACTACGTGTTCACCCAGACCGACCCGGGCACCACCACCTCGTACCGGGTGGACGTGCCGGCGACGCTGCCGGGGCGCCTGCTCGGCGCCACCAACTCGCCGACCGCGTATCCGTCGGGCCTGACCTGGTTCCACGCCCACATCCACGGCAAGACCATGGACGACGTCGCCTCCGGCCAGGCGGGGCTGGTCTCGATCGGCGATACGGTGGGCTCGCTGCTGGCCACCCCCGGCGCTTTGGCCGCGGACCAGGCGGCGCTGCGCGCCACGGTGACCAAGTACATGGCGCTGCGCGACATCCAGGTCGCGGCGCCGTCGGGCTCCAACCCGGCGATCGCGCCGGCGGGGACGCAGGCGACCTGGCTGCGCGGCGCCACCTCGGAATACGACTTCCAGGCGTGCCGCGAGGGCTCGTTCCCCTCGCCCAAGGTGGCCGGCACCACCAACGTCACCGGCGGCAACGGCTGGTGCGGGCATTCCGGGCTGCGCTACATCAACGCCAGCGTGAACCACTCGCACGACACCAACGGCATGAGCCCGGACACGCGCTGGCTGTTCACGGTGAATGGCCAGATGTTTCCTGACGTGACGATCGCGTCCGGGTCGAACCACTTGTGGCGGGTCGCCAACCTGAGCGACAGCCAGACCTACGTGCTGCAGCTCACCGAGGACAGCACCGGGCAGCAGCAGCCGATGCAGGTCGTCACGGTGGACGGCGTGGTCACGGGCACCAGCGGCGATCCTTCCAGCTCCAACAAGCAGCTCGGCGTGACGCTGAAGCAGGTGCTGCTGATGCCGGCGACGCGCGCCGAGATCTTCGTGCCGAACTCCGCCACCACGGCCGACCGGGTGCTCACCCTGTCCAGCGCGGGCGCGTCGACCGGCGTCAACACCTCGGCCAATCCCAGCTTCGACGACTACCAGGGCATCAACACCCCGGCAATGAACCTCGCCCACGTCATCATGAAGGGCGGCCAGTCCTCGGCGACACAGCCGCTGTCGATCGTGCTGCCGGGGGCTGCGGCCAGCACGCAGGCCAACACGCGCGGGCTCACGGCGACGTCGACCGCGGCGTTCGCGGCCCCGCCGGCCAACTGCATCTCGCTGCCGCAGTACGGCGGCACCTCCTACGGGTTCCGCAGGCGCATCGAGTTCGCGATCGGCAACAACCTCGAGATCGGCAGCACGGTGATCAACGCGGCCACCGGCCGCTCGCTCGATACCTCGCTCGACTCCACCGGGGCCGGGGCCAACACCATCCCGCAGACCTTCTTCCCGATGGCCGACATGCTCAACCCGTCGGCCGACCGACACATCTGCGCGCGGCTTGGCGAGCAGGAAGTGTGGGAGGTGGTCAACTACAGCAACGAGATGCACAACTTCCACATCCATCAGGCGAAGTTCCGGCTGAGCGTGCCGGGCGACCGCGGCGTGCCACCCGGCTACACCGCGGCGATGGCGTTCACCGACCCGACCAACATGGTCGCCGCCCTGGCGCCGGAGGTCGCGGGGCAGAGCCCGGTGGCCAACGTCGACCTGTGGCACGACACGCTGCCGGTGCCGCCGGCCTCGACCAACGGCGTGCCGGGGCGGGTGTTCGTCACCATCCCGTTCAGGGCGCAGCAGCAGGTCGGCAGCTTCATGTATCACTGCCATTTCCTCTACCACGAGGATCTCGGGATGATGGCGGTGGTGCAGGTGTACGACCCGCTGGCGCCCACCCGTGTCACCGAGAACTCGGTCGACGACGCGATCCGCGCCAGCATGTGCACCGTGCCGGGGTCCTCTGTGCTGCCCAGCCCCGGCGACAGCCTGATGCAGCGGCTGCGTAGCCTGGTCGGCCCGGCCTGACGCGGCGCGGCGCCGCTCCCTGAGGGTCGGCGCCTCGGTGCCCGGGGTTGTCCTGGTTGACGATCGCTCGCGCGTCGGATGGGGCTGGTCGTGACTTTGCGCGCCTGGCGTGCTTTCTCGGGGGTTCATCTTGCCGGGAGCGTGCCATGAAGACCGTTGACCTGATCGACCACGTCGCGCGTGCCGCCGGGCTGGACCGTCTTGTGGCGCGGGTGGCGGTGGAAGCGACGCTGTCGGGCATCGTCGCCGCGGCGCGCAAGGGCGACGAGGTCAGCCTCGCCGGATTCGGCAAGTTCAAGGTCAAGGACAGCCCGGAGCGGCAGGGGCGCAACCCGGCCACCGGCGAGGCGATCACCATCGCCGCGTCGCGCAAGCTCGGGTTCGCGGCGGCCAAGCAGGTCAAGGACGCGCTGGCGGGGTAGGGCGGCGCCAAGGCAAGCAAGGTTGAGGCTCTGCCTCAAACTCCGCCAAAGGCTCGCCTTTGGAATCCACTCCTTAGAGCGTTTTCGGGATTGACGGGTTTGTATCCCGCACATGCTGCAAGGCGCATAGCCAAGCCTGACGTTCGACCATGAGGCCGTGCGACCCAAAAACGCTCTAAGTAAAGCCGGTCCAGGGGGGGCTTCCCCCCTGGCGGGTCTGGGCAGAGCCCAGGCTTGCTTGCCTGGCGTCGTTTGTCCGCCGGCCGGAAGCCCTGTACATGGCGTTCTGCAACCGCAACGGGGCAGGGACCATGGCCGTCACCAACTGGACCGCGAGTTCGGGCACCTGGACGGTGGCGGGGGACTGGTCGGCTGGGGTGCCGGGCGTGGCCGACACGGCGGCGTTCGACGACTTCCTGGGTGCCGGCACGCTGGCGCCGGGCACGACGACCACGCTGGACGGCTCGGGGGAGACGGTGTCTGGCGCCGGCGTGGCGGGCACGCTGGTGGTGAGCGACCCGGTGACCTTCCTTGGCACGATCGCCGACGTGGTGGGCATCATCCAGCAGACGCCCACCGCGTATGGCGGCACCTACAAGCGCGATCCGGTCCCCGCCGTGGTGCTGAGCGGCGCGGGGGCGGCGTGGAGCAGCAGCACAGGGCTGGTGCTCGGCACGGGCGCGTCGCTCGACGTTGCGAACGGCGCGGCGCTGTCGGTGGGGACGGCCGCGATCACGCTGGAGGCGGGGTCGCGGCTGTCGCTGTCTGATGCGACCGTGTCCGGCCCGGTGAACCTGGCGGGCGGTACGCTGTCCGGGTCCAGCACGTCGGTGGGCGGTGCCCAGGCGCTGGGCGGCAGCGTGCAGATTTCCGGGACAGGCACGATCCTGGCCAGCAGCTACTACAACTATGGCAGTCCCTACGCCGCCAGGCCGCCATCGTTCGTGCTGTCCGGCCCGGTGTCCGGCGGCGTGCTGTCGGTGGGCGGGTCCACGCCGGTGCCTGCCAGCAGCCCTGGCGCCGGCACCAGCGTCTCCGCGTCTGCGGTGGGCACGCTGGTGCTGTCCGGCGCGGACACGCTGCCGTCGGGCATCGCGGTGTTCGAGGGCGAGACGCTGGAGCTTGCCTCGGCGGGAGCGGCGGGCGGCGGCCCGATCGCGGTGCAGGCCGGGGCCGCCCTGGTCGTGGACGCCGGCGCGGTCGTGGCGCAGTCGATCACGACCGTCAACCTGCCGATCACGTCGGGCGGCAGCGATGCCATCGTGATCAACGCCGACGCCTCGCTGCTGATCTTCGAGAGCAACAGCACCACCGCGAGCGCCGGCGACTACGGCTACCTCGTCAACACCACGACGCTGCGCTTCATCAACGGCGCGGGGCGCTCGACGGTGATCGGCAGCAACAGCGACGCGGCGGGCAGCGGCGTCATCGACGGCGGCACCGGCAGCGTCACCGTGTTCGGCGGGCGCAACCAGGTCATGGGCGGCAGCGCGGGCAACAACCTGCTGGTCAGCACGGTAGGCGACCCGTCCGTGGCGACGGCGTTCGGGCCGCTGATCGGGCAGAGGCTGATGGGCGGCGGGTCGGGCGACCTGCTGGTGGGCGACAGCGGGGGCGACCAGCTCGTCGCGGGCGCGGGCAACGAGACGCTCAGCAGCTCGGGCGAGACGGAGGGCTCGTACGGGTTCGGCACGGGGGCGCTGATCTTCGGGGCGGGGGGTGCGGACGTGCTGGCCGGGGGGGCGCTCAACGACACCATCGTGGCCGGGAGCGGGGCGACGACGATCTACGGCGGGTCGGGCTCGAACATCCTCGACGCGGGCAGCGGGGCGGACGTGATCGTCACCGGCGGGCGCGGCGACTACGTGCAGGGCGGCAGCGGGGCGTCCACGGTCTACGCCGGCCTGGGCAGTAATACCCTGGTGTTCCTGGCCGGGCACGGCGGGGGCACGGAGCTGGTCAACGGCTTCAAGGTGGGAACGGACCGGCTGGCGCTGCGCGGGTTCGGGGGCGGGGGCACGCAGGCGGGGGTCACGAGCACGCAGGTCGTCGGCGGCAGCACGATCTTGACGCTGGCGGACAACACGCGGATCACGCTGGCGGGGGTGGGCAGCCTGGGGGGTGCGTCGTTCGGGTAGGCGGCGCCGGGGCTGCGCGAAGGCAGCAAGGAAGGTTGAGGCTCTGCCTCAAACTCCGCCAAAGGCAGGCCTTTGGAATCCATCACTTAAGTGAAGCCGGTCCAGGGGCGGCTCGCCCCTGGCGGGTCTGGGCAGAGCCCAGCCTTGCTCGCCTGCTTTTGTGTCGACGATCCTAGGTGGGGCGGTCCTGCGCCCGGTTCGACACCGGTGAAATGCGGCACGGATGTGCGCGAACGCCATTGCATGTTGCACGCATGACGGTTACAAACACACAAAATACTCTTTTAAAGAGTATTTTTTCCTGGAGAAACAATCTTTGGTCCGCGCGCGCCTGCACGGACCCGTGCGGCGCGACGTCCAGGCTCGGCCTTCATCCGACCATGCCCAGGAAGCATCGCCATGCCGACCGAGACCCTGGCCGCACGCTCCGACCCGGGTGCTTCGAACTCCGTGCCCACGGTCACCGGGGTCACGGCGTCGGGCGCGGGCCTCGTCGACGGCGCCGGCGACCTCGGCATCGGCAGGACGGTGACGCTGACCGTGGCCACCAGCGGAGCGGTCTCCGTCACCGGCACGCCGACGCTGGCGCTGAGCGACGGCGGGACCGCGGCCTACGTGGCGGAGGCCAGCACCTCCACCGCCCTGGCGTTCACCTACACAGTGGCCACGGGCGACGCCTCCAGCCCCGACCTGGCGCTGGCCGGCGGCGCCTCCAGCCACCCGGGCGCGATCGGCCTGCCCAACGGCGCCACCATCGTCGGCCCGGGCGGCGCCGCCGACCTGAGCGGGGCGGACGGGGCCAACCCGGCCGGCCTCCTGCGGATCGACACGGTCGTGCCCACGATCACCGGGATCGCGACGTCCGGCACGGGCATCGCCGACGGCGACGGCGACCTCGGCATCGGCGCGACGGTGACGCTGACGGTGGCCACCAGCGAGGCGGTCCTGGTCACCGGCACGCCGTTGCTGACGCTGAACGACGGCGGCAGCGCCCGCTACACCGGCGGCTCGGGCAGCGGCGCGCTGCGCTTCGTCACCACCGTGGCGGCGGGCCAGTCCACCCCCGACCTGGCGGTGAGCGGGATCGCCCTGTCCGGGGGCACGATCGCCAGCCTGACCGGCAACGCCGCTAGCCTGGTGGGCGCGAGCAGGGCCAACCCGGCCGGCATCCTGCAGATCGACGCCTCGGTGCCCGGCGTGACCTCGGTCGTGGCGTCGGGCGCCAACATCAGCGGCGGCAGCGGCGGCGTCGGCCTCGGCGCGGTGGTGACGCTGACGCTGTACACCAGCCAGACGGTGACTGTCGCCGGCACGTCGGTGCTGTCGCTGAACGACGGCGGCACCGCCACCTACAGCGGCGGGTCCGGCAGCACCGCGCTCGCCTTCGTCACCACGGTGGGCGCGGGCGACACCTCGGTCGCGGCCCTGGGCGTGACCGGCGTCGGCCTGCCCGCCGGGGCGGCGATCACCAGCCTGGTCGGCAACGCGGCCGACCTGTCCGGCGCCAGCGCGCCTGCGGCCGGCATCGTGCGGGTCGACACCGTGGTGCCCGCGGTGGCCTCGGTGGCGGTCTCCGGCACCGGCGTGGACGGCGGCGGCAACGGCCTGCTCGGCGTGGGCCAGACGGTGACGCTGACGCTGGGCACCAGCGAGGCGGTCACCGTGGTCGGCACGCCGGTACTGGCGCTGGACGACGGCGGCACGGCCACCTACACCGGCGGCTCCGGCAGCAACGCGCTGACGTTCAGCCACGTCGTGAGCGCGGGCGACACCTCCACCGGCGACCTGATGGTGGCCAGGATCACCCTGCCGTCCGGCGCCTCCATCACCGGCCGGGGCGGCAACGCGGCCGCGCTGGGCGGAGCGACGGCCAACCCGTCCGGCACCCTGGCGATCGACACCACCGTGCCGGCCGTGACCGGGGTCGCGGCCTCGGGCGCCGGCATCAGCGGCGGCAGCGGCACCCTGGGCGTCGGCGCGGTGGTGACGCTGACGCTGGACACCAGCGAGGCGGTCGTGGTCTCGGGCGGCGCGCCGGTGCTGACGCTGAACGACGGCGGCACGGCCCGCTACGTGTCGGGCTCGGGCAGCGCCGCGCTGGTGTTCGCCGGCACCGTGGCGGCGGGCGAGGCCACGGCCGATCTCACCGTGACCGGGATCACCCTGCCCGCGGGGACGACGATCACCAACGCGGCGGGCAACGCGGCCGAGCTCGGGGGTGCTGCGGCCAATCCCGCCGGCACCCTGGTGGTCGAGACCGCGCCGGCGGCCGGCGTGATCACCGTCACCGGGGCCGCGGGCGCCACGGTCGTCCTGACCCCGGCCGCCGGGTCGAACCTGGTGAGCGCGCCCGCGTCCGGCGACGTCGTCGTCGACAGCCGGGGCGACGACACGATCAACGCCGGCGGCGGCAGCGACCTGGTGTACGCCTCGGGGGCCGCGGCCACGGTCAACGGCGGCGCGGGCAACCTCGTCTTCGTGGCGGGCGCGGGCAGCTACGTGGCGGGCGGCGGCGGCGGGACCGACATCCTGTACGGCGGCCCGGGCAGCAGCACGCTGAGCGGCGGGGCCGGGGCGAACAGCATCCTGGTGGCGGGCAGCGGCAACACCTCGCTGCTGGGCAGCGCCGGCAGCGCCGCGGTGATGTACGGCGGCACCGGCAGCACCAGCTTCGCCGGCAGCGCGGGCGGCAACGACACCATGGTCGGCGGCGCAGGGCCCAACAGCTTCGCGATGACCAGCGGCGACGTGGCCTATGGCGGCCCGACCGGGCCGGACGTGTTCGACGCCGGGCGCGGGGCCAGCCTGATCGTGGAGGGGCCAGGGGCCACGCGGGTCGACCTCGGGGGCGGCGCGCTCACCGTCTTCGGCGGGCGCGGGGCGGATACCTACGTGGTCACGCAAGGCGTCGGGGGTACTGCCAGCATCATCGGGTTCAAGGCGGGGGATCGTATCACGCTCGTCGGCGGCTTCAGCGCGGCGCAGGCGGTGGCAGCGGTGGCAGCGGTGGCAGGGGAGGCGATCGGCTCGTTCGGCACCGTGCTGCGGCTCGTGGACGGCACGACGATCAACGTGTTCGGCGTGACGGTGATGGCGGGGCAGGTGAGCGCGGGGTAGGCAAGCAAGGCTGGGCTCTGCCCAGACCCGCCAGGGCGAGCCGCCCTGGACCGGCGCTTTCTTCAGGGAAGCCGGTCCAGGGGCGCTGCCCCTGGCGGGTCCAGGGCAGAGCCCTGGCCTTGCTTTGCTTTCCGACAGGTCATTCCACAGGGCCGTTGATATTACTTAAGCAAGTGGATGCCAAAGGCGAGCCTTTGGCGGATGAGGCAGAGCCTCAACGCTTGCTGCCCTTCTGTCCGCCCGCTCCGCCCGGCCCCCGGCCGCGCGCGTTCCGGCCCTCTGGAGAGCCGCCCATGGCCGTCGAGCCCTGCATCATCAGCGTCGCGATCACCGGCTCCGTGCCGATGAAGTCGGACAACCCCGCGGTGCCGATCAGCGTCGCGGAGCAGCTCGAGTCCACTCACGCGGCGTTCGAGGCCGGCGCCAGCCTCGTCCACGTCCACGTGCGCGACGACCAGGGCAGGCCGAGTTCGGACCCGGAGCGCTTCGCCGCGTTCCAGGAGGGCGTGGCGCGGCTGTGCCCCGGGATCGTCGTGCAGTTCTCCACCGGCGGGCGCGGGCGCGCGGCGGAGCAGCGCGGCAGCATGCTGCACCTGCGGCCGGACATGGCGTCGCTGGCCACCGGGTCGGTGAACTTCCCGACCATCGTCTACGAGAACCACCCCGCCTTCGTGCGCGAGCTGGCGCGCGCGATGCAGGCGCACGACGTCAGGCCGGAGATCGAGGTGTTCGACCTGTCTATGATCTACGCCGCCGCCGACCTGGTGCGCGAAGGCCTGCTGTCCGAGGCGCCGCACGTGCAGTTCGTCATGGGCGTGCGCAACGCCCTGCCGGCGCGGCGCGACGTGCTGGAGTTCGAGCTGGCGCAGCTGCGCGCGGTGCTGCCGCGCGCGACGTGGTGCACGGCGGGGATCGGGCGCCACCAGCACGAGATGAACCGCTGGACGATCGAGCTGGGTGGGCACTGCAGGACCGGGCTGGAGGACAACGTGCGCCTGGACCGCGACACGCTGGCGCCGAGCAACGCCGCCCTGGTCCGGCGCACCGCGGCGCTGTGCGCCGAGGCGTCGCGGGCGGTCGCGACGCCGGCGGAGGCCCGGCGCATCCTGGGGCTGCGGGCGGCCTGACACGCCCGGCTTCCTTGACCGACGCAGGCCGACACCCTGCCGTGCAGCGATGGTCAGACTGAAGGACGGGTCGACGGGCTGAAGCTGCCGAAACGATCCATGCAGGGCCGCGCCAAGCTCGGCCTGCTCCGCCAACGCCTGCTGCTCGCAGCCGTGGCGACCGCACAAAACGCGGAGGAGCCCTGGAAGCGAGCCGTCGGCTATGCAGGACCAGACACACGTCTCCGCAATCGCGATGAAGACACAAACTCTTGGAGTCTGGCCTGGATTGGTAAGCCAGGTTTACCGACCCAGTCACCATCGGGCGGGTTATCAGCGGCCGGGACTGTTTCTATCTCCCGCATACCGACGCGGGGAAATCCAAGCGCGGCTGCGCTTCTCCTTGGACTCCATCCACCCCGAGTGACGCTTGGCCGTCTGCCGCGATGCGACGCGGCCGGCAGCCACATCGGCCAGCGGGATGAAGCCGGCTTTGTCGCCGACGGTAGTTCCGTGGACGTCGACACACGTCACCACGGCGCAATGCTGCTGCGTCACCATCCGTGCAATCGAGGACGACACCATCATGCAATACAAGCAACTGGGCGACACAGGCCTGATTGTCTCGCGGCTGTGTCTCGGAACCATGACCTTCAGCGACGGCAGCGGCGTCTACCAGCACATCGGCAACGTCGATCAGGACGGCGCGGACGCGCTGGTGAGGGCGAGCGTGGACGCGGGGATCAACTTCTTCGACACCGCCGACATCTACTCGCACGGCCACAGCGAGGAGACGCTCGGCCGGTCATTCCGCAACCTGGACCTTGGCCGGCGCGACGTGGTGCTGGCGACCAAGGGCTATATGCGCACGGGGCCGGGCCGCAACGCGGTCGGCGCCTCGCGCGGGCACATCATGGATGCGATCGAGGCGAGCCTGAAGCGGCTCGGCACCGACTACATCGACCTCTACCAGATCCATCAGAGCGACGCGGTGACGCCGGTGGAGGAGACGCTGCGCGCGCTCGACGACCTCGTGCGGCAGGGCAAGGCGCGCTACGTTGGATGCTCGAACTGGCCGGCGTGGAAGGTTGCCACCGCCTTGGGCATATCCGAACGGCGTGGCTTCGCCCGGTTCGAGACGGTGCAGGCCTACTACTCGCTCGCCGGCCGCGACCTGGAGCGCGAGATGATCCCGCTGCTCGACCATGCGAAGGGCGGGCTGCTGGTCTGGAGCCCGCTCGCAGGCGGGCTGCTGTCGGGCAGGTTCGACCGGAACAACCAGTCGCCCGAGGGATCGCGCCGGTCCGGATTCGACTTTCCCGTCGTGGACAAGGAACGCGCCTGGGCCGTGATCGATGTGCTGCGCCCCATCGCCGAGGCGCACGGGTGCAGCCCTGCGCGCGTGGCGCTGGCCTGGGTCCTTTCGCGACAGGCCGTCACGTCGGTCATCATCGGCGCCAAGCGGCTCGGCCAGCTCGAAGACAACCTCGCCGCGGCGGACCTCGTGCTCGGCGCCGAGGAGCTTGCTCGCCTGGATGCGGTGAGCGCGCTGCCACCCGAGTACCCCGGCTGGATGATGGCCGCGATGGGAGCAGACCGGATGGGGCCGGTCAATCTGTGGGAAGGTGTCGGCACGTCGGGCAACTGAGCCGCTGGTCAGGCGGGCCGCGAGGCGGCAGGCTGTTCGGAGGCCTGCCGCCGAACGTGATCGACAAAGGCGCGCAGCTTGGGCGCGTGATTCCGCCGGTCGGGGTAGTAGAGGAAAAAGCCGGGGAAGCGCGGGCAGAAGTTCTCGAGAACTGCCACCAGTTCACCCTGGTCGATATGGCGACTGAAAGTCTCCCTCATGCCAAAGGTAAGACCCCCGCCCGCGAGAGCGACATTGACCATGACCCGCATGTCGTTGGTTGCAACCTGCGGGCTGAGCCCGACATCGAAGCCGCGCCCGTTCTCCTCGAAATCCCAGCGGTAGGGGGCCACGTCGGGCGAAGGCCGCCAACCGATGCAACGGTGATCGACCAACTCGCGGGGGTGCGCAGGGATGCCGTGCCGATCCAGGTAGGCAGGCGAGGCCACCACCAGTTGCCGCTGATCGCGTGACGCAGGAACGGCGATCATGTCCTGCTCGATGATCTCGCCCAGCCGCACTCCGGCGTCGTAGCCGGCGGCGACGATGTCGAACTCCTCGTCCGTCACGGTCAGGTCCAGCGCTATGTCGGGGTAGGCGTCGACGAAGCCGGCAAGCAGTGGGCCGGCGAGGAACCACTCCGCAATCGAAGACACCGCCAGGCGCAACCGCCCGCTGGGCGCCGCGTCGCGATCGCGCGTGGCGGCCAGCGCGCCCTGGATGTCGGAGAATGCGGGCAGCGTCGTGTCGCGAAGCCGCTCGCCCGCTTCGGTCAGGCGTACGCTGCGGGTCGTGCGCTGAAACAGCGCGATGCCCAATGAGTCCTCCAATCGTCGCAACGACTGACTGACCGCAGGCCGAGTCACGCCTAGCCGGTCCGCTGCGGCCCGGAAGTTGCGGGTTTCGGCGATGGCGAGGAAGACGTTCAGCCCGGCAAGATCAACGTTCATTGGTGATCTTCGCCTACTACCCCATACCCCGCAGGGCAAGCTGAGGCTGCGATCGAATCTCCTTGCGTGCGTATCGGCCAATCAACGACATCAATTCAAGGAACCATCAGCGCCGTCTCATACCAAAGGCCCTCTGTGTCGACCCTTCAGGAAGCAAGGCCGGACTCTCCCTCCGCCTGCCGTTCCAATGGCCCAAGCGGGCCATCGGAACCTTTGGCAGGCTACGCCCAGACCCGCCAGGGCGAGCCGCCCTGGACCGGCGCTTTCCTCAGGGAAGCCGGTCCAGGGGCGCTGCCCCTGGCGGGTCCCCGCTTTCAGGCATGGGGCAAAGTCCTGGCCTTGCTCCCTGCCGGCTCACTCCGCCACGTCCGCGGCGCCGCTGCACCCTGCCGCGTGGATCGTGCCGTGCGCGGAGCCCTGCGGCGCGTGGAGCGTGAAGGACAGATCCAGCAGCCTGTGGTCCGGCGAGACCGACGCATCGGCTTCGGAGGGGGCGTCCGGGTCCAGGGCCGGGTGGCGCAGCGGCACCCGCCAGAGGCGCGGCGCCCCGGCCGGCGCCGGGTCGAGCGTCAGGCTGGCGTCGCGCCGGAAGCCGGGCAGGAACACCGGCACCGGGGCGGGACGGTCGGGCAGCCAGCGCGCCCAGTGGAACGCCAGGGCGAGGGGCGTGCGCAGCCCCGGCGCCGCACGGGCGAGGTCCAGGTCGGGGCGGCGCTCCGGGCGGGCTGCGTCGTAGTCGGGCAGCCAGGGCGCGCCGAAGCTCGCGGGGTCCCAGTGCGCCTGGAAGCCGGGGTGGCGGTCGCGGAGCCCTGCTGCGGTCTTCGCCTGCACCCGCCAGGCCCGCAGGGCGTCGCCGTCGCGGCGGAAGACGTCCCAGGACTGGCGCACGACGCGCCCTGCGGAGAGGGAGCGGGTGTTGCCCGCGATGCGGAGCAGCGTGTCGCCGCGCCAGGTGGTGGTCTCCTGCACGAGGTAGCGCACATCGAGCAGCCACCAGGCGGTGGCGCGCAGGTCGAGGGTCACGTCCACGGTGCGCTCGCCGTCTGGGACCACCGAGACGAGGGTGGTGGCGACGACGTGGCCGGCGTGGTCGGTGGTGCCCTCGAAGCGGCAGCGCTCGGCGGCGCGCAGGGGCGGGGCGAGGGCGAAGGCACAGAGGAACGCGGCGGAGCGGAGCGGGGGCGTCATGCGGGGCAGTGTGGCGGGAGGCGGCGAGGAAGCAAGGTTGAGGCTCTGCCTCAAACTCCGCCAAAGGCTCGCCTTTGGAATCCACTACTTAAGAAAGCGCCGGTCCAGGGGCGGCTCGCCCCTGGCGGGTCTGGGCAGAGCCCAGCCTTGCTTGCTGGCAGGCCGGCGTCAGTCCTCCACCCGTCCCCTGAGTCGCTTGGTGGTGGATCGCTGCGCCTTGCCTTCCAGGCGGCGCCGCTTCTCCCCCAGCGACGGCCGCGTGGGCCGGCGCACGGTCTGCGGCTCGGCGGCCTCGCGCAGGATCTCCACCAGCCGGGCCACCGCGTCGTCGCGGTTGCGCTCCTGCGAGCGGAACCGGCTGGCGGCGATCACCACCACGCCGTCCAGCGTCAGGCGACGCCCGGCGAGCCGCTGCGCCCGCACGCGCACCCGGTCCGGCACCGAGGGGGAGCCGCACAGGTCGAAGCGGAGCTGCACCGCGGTGGCGACCTTGTTGACGTTCTGCCCGCCCGGCCCGGAGGCGTGGACGAAACGGAACATCAGCTCGCTCTCGTCCAGCGACAGGCCCGGCGCGTAGGAAATCGGCATCGGCCCCACCGTGTCGGCCCGCGCCGGCGGCGGGCCTGCTCAGGCCGCGCAGCCTAGCCTGGCAGCGCGGGCCGGGCCAGCGGCAGCCCGAAGGGTGTCGCGCGTCGGCCTGAAAGAAAGCAAGGCTGGGCTCTGCCCAGACCCGCCAGGGGCGAGCTGCCCCTGGACCGGCTTTCTTCAAGAAAGGCGATCCAAAGGCCCAGCCCTTGGCGGAGTTTGAGGCAGAGCCTCAAGCTTGCTTGTCTGCCCCTTCACTCCGAGACGCCGGCGGCGTCAGGCGGCGTCCTCGCGCCGGTCGCGCACCTTCACGTAGGCGAGCTGGGCGTGGGTGTCGCAGTACGGCTTGCCGGCCATCGACTCCGCGTCGCAGAACCGGAACGAGCGTGTGCCCGGCTCGCCGATCGGCCAGCAGCACGGCACCACCCGCTGGCGCCGCGGCGGCGTCGCCGGGCGCACCGCCGCCGCCGCGCGCACCGGGGCCAGGCGAGGCGCGCTCGCCAGCGAGGCGGGCTCGTCCTCGGGCGCCGTGGCCGCCGCGGGGGGGCGGGCTACGACCTGCGTGGCCGACCCAGCAGCGACCGCACCGGGTGCCGGGCCGGCCGCCCGCGCGGGCGGCGGAGACGGGAGAATGTCGCCCGAGCAGGGCTGAACGCGCGGTGCCGGCTGGCTGCCGGGCCGCTCGTCCTGGCCCCGTGACGGCGGCACGGCGTCGGGCTGCTCCATCGAGGGCAGGGTCGGGCCGGTGGCGCGGCGCGGCACGGCGGGACCGACGCCGCGGCGGATCGGGGACGGACGGGCCGGCAGGTCCAGGCGGTGCGCCTTGCCGACCACGGCGTTCTTGGTGACGCCGAGGCGGCGGCCGATCTCCGCGGTGGACAGCCCCTCGTCCCACAGGGCACGCAGGCTCAGGATGACGGCATCGGTCCAGTCCATCTGGTATGCTCCGGGCTGCGGCGACCACTACATGCGGTGCAGCCTAGAGGAGCGTGGACCGGTTCTCAACGCGGCGGACACAGAAACTTGTGGACGGATCAGGTATAACCACAAGATCTGGTGGGTAAGTCGCAAGGGGCTGGGGACGCCCGGACGTGACCGCCAAGCCCTGCGGCGTGCGGTCACGCCGTGGCCGGATCAGCCGTGGTGGACGGTCGTGGTCTCGCGCGTCGTCGTGGTGCCGGCGGCCGTCGTCACGCCGGGTGCCGCGATGGTGCCTGCGGGACGGTCGGCGGTGGCCTCCATCGAGGCGTCGCCTTCGTCGGCCATGTTCTTCTTGAACGACTTAATGCCCTTGGCGAAGTCACCCATCATCGAGCTAATCTTGCCGCCGCCGCCGAACAGCACTAGCACCACTGCCAGCACGATCAGCCAATGCCAAGGGCTCATACTTCCCACGTTACTCTCCACAGCAGGGCCGGCGGCGCGGCTGCGCCTCCCGACCGGTTGAACACGGCATACTGCCTCGGCAGATGGCGCAGGGGCCTGGCAAAGGCAAGTGCGCGCAGGAAGCAAGGTTGAGGCTCTGCCTCAAACTCCGCCAAAGGCTCGCCTTTGGAATCCACTACTTAAGTGAAGCCGGTCCAGGGGGGCTCCCCCTGGCGGGTCCAGGGCAGAGCCCTGGCCTTCCTGCCTTGCCGTCAGCGCGTCTGCTGGATCGCCGACAGCAGCCAGCGCCCGCCGCGCGAGCGCAGGAACGTCCACAGCTCCGTGACCGTGACCCGCTCCGTGGCGCTGCCGTCCACGACGCGCCCGCTGCCGTCCAGGGTGACGTCGAGCATGGAGAAGCGCATCGCGACGGTGGCGTACTCGCGCGCGCCCTCGGACCAGGCCTCCGACAGGTCGCCGCGGTCCAGGTTGACCGCGGTGACGGCGTTGCGCACGCCACGGCTGGCCTGCTCGGCGAGTTGCTCGCCGAAGTAGCTGACCATCTCGGGGGTGGCGAGGCGCTGGAGGCCGGCGAGGTCGGCCGCGGACCAGGCGGCCTGCACGTCGCGCAGCACCCCCTCGAACGCGCGGTAGTCGTCCGGCGTGATGGTCAGCGCGGTGCCGGGCGCGGCGGCCTGGCCGCCCGGAGCCGTCCCGGGCCGCGCCTGCGCCATATTGCCGCGCATCATGCCGCCGAGGCCGCCCAGCGCGCCGCCGAGGCCGCCGCCCAGGCCGCGCCCGGCAAAGGCAGGCTGGGCGCCGCCGGCGAAGCGGCGGTACAGCCAGCGGCCGATCAGCACCACGATGCCGATCTGCAGCAGCAGGCCGAAGAAGCTGGCGCCGCCATCAATGCCGCCGAACATGCCGTGGCCGAACAGCATCCCGCCGATGCCCGCGCCCACCAAGCCGCCGAGCAGGCCGGAGGTGAACATGCCGCGGCGGGACAGGCCGCCGCCGAAGGCAGGCTGCGCGCCGAAGCCGGACTGCGGCGCGAGGCCGGGGCTGGGCGTGAAGCCGGGCTCGGAGCGCGGGGTGAGGCTGCGCTGCATCGGCTGGGCCGCGAACGGCGCGACGGCGGTGGGCGGTGGCGCGGAGAAGGTGCGCGCGCCGCGGCTGCCGAACGAGCCGCCGAAGCCGGGCCGCGCCAGGGCCAGGCCCGGCGCGAGGGCCAGGAGAAGTGCCAGGACGGAGAGAGTGCGGCGCATCGGGGTGGTCCGTTCCAGTGAAGCAGGGATATGGGAAGCGGCCGGGGGCATTGCGACAGGAGAAGAAAGGCCAGGGCTCTGCCCTGGACCCGCCAGGGGCAGCGCCCCTGGACCGGCACAATTTAGGAGAAGTGCCCCTGGTCCTCGTCGAGGTTTCCAAAGGCGAGCCTTTGGCGGAGTTTGAGGCAGAGCCTCAACCTCGCTTCCTTCAGGCCCCCGCCAGCGTCATGCCGTCCACCCGCACGGTCGGCGAGTCCGTGCCCCTGCGGAACACCAGGTCGTTGGCCGGCTGCATCCGCGCGAACATCTGCACGAGGTTGCCGGCGACGGTGATCTCGGACACCGGCTCTGCCAGCGCCCCGTCGCGGATCATGAACCCCGAGGCGCCGCGGCTGTAGTCGCCCGTCAGGCCGTTGATCGCCGAGCCGATCAGCTCGGTGATGAACAGCCCCTCGCGGATGTCGCCCATCAGCTCGGCCGGCGTGGCGTCGCCCGGCGCGAGGTAGAGGTTCGTCGACGACGGCGAGGGCGGGCTGCCGGTGCCGCGCGCCGCGTGGCCGGTGGTGGCCATGCCGAGCTGGCGGGCGGTGCGGCTGTCGAGCAGCCAGGTGTCGAGCACGCCGTCGTCCACGATCGCGCGGGTGGCGGTCGGCGTGCCCTCGCCGTCGAAAGGGCGAGAGCGCGGGCCGCGGCGGCGGCGAGGGTCGTCGATGACCTGGATGCCGCGGGCGAACACCGGTTTGCCGAGGCTATCCTTGAGGAACGAGGTGCCGCGCGCGATCGAGGCGCCGTTGATGCCCGCGACCAGGTGGCTGATCAGGCTACCGGCGCAGCGCGGGTGGTAGACCACGCTCAGCGTCGTGGTGCGCGGGCGCGTCGGGCTCAGCCGAGCCAGGGCACGGTCCGCGGCGGAACGCCCGATGGTCGCCGCGTCGTCGAGGTCCTCCAGGTGCACGGCGGAGTGGTAGTCGTAGTCGCGTTCCATGGCGGTGCCGCTGCCGGCCAGGGCGGTGGCGGAGATGGAGTGGCCGGTGCGGGTGTAGCTGCCCGCGAAGCCGTCCGACGTCGCCAGCCAGACTCGGGTGCGGCCGTAGCCGGCCTCGCCGCCCTCGGAGTTGGTGATCCCCGGCACGGCGCGGGCGGCGTCCTCGGCGGCGGCGGCGCGTTCGGTGAGCGCCTCGACGGTGGGCTCGGGGGTGGTGTCGCACAGGTCCAGCGCGTCCAGGCCCTGCGGCAGCGTCACCTCGCCCGATAGGCCGCCGTACGGGTCCTCCGGCACCACGCGCGCCATCGCCACCGCACGCTGGGCGAGCGCGTCGAAGCGGGCGGGGTCGAGGCTGGAGGCGGAGACGATGGCCGAGCGGCGGCCGACGAACACGCGCAGGCCGAGGTCCACGCCCTCGGCGCGCTCCAGGTGCTCGGTCTGGCCCAGGCGGCGCGACACCGACACCGAGGTCCCCGCCACCAGCACCGTGTCGCAGGCGTCGGCGCCGGCGGCGCGGGCGCGGGCCATCAGCGCGGACAGGTGCTCCTCGGCACGGCCCAGGGTGTCGGCGGGGGCGGCGAGCGCGGCGCTCACGCCGCGAGCCGCTCGACGATGGCGGACAGGCTCGGCACCTTCTCCGCCGGGCCCATCACCGCCAGCGTGGGCGCGCCCCGGAAGATGCGGGCGGCGGCGCGCTGCACGTCGGCCACCCCCACCGCGGCGAGCTTTGCCACCGTCTCGGCGGTGGGCACGGGGCGGCCGAACACCTGGATCTGGCGGGCGAGCTGCTCGCAGCGGCTGCCTGTGCTCTCCAGCGACATCAGCAGCGACGCCTTGACCTGCGCCCTGGCACGGTCGACCTCGGCCTGCCGCACGGTGGACTGCACGAGGCGCAGCTCCTCCAGGGCCACGGGCATCAGCTCGCCGGCCTCCTTCTCGCCGGTGCCGGCGTAGATGCCGAACAGGCCGGAATCCATGAATGGCGCGTTGAACGAGTAGACAGAGTAGACGAGGCCGCGCTTCTCCCGGATCTCCTGGAACAGGCGAGAGGACATGCCGCCGCCGAGCAGCGTCGAGAGCAGCAGCGTCGGGTAGTAGTCGGGGTCGCCGTACGGCACCGAAGGAAAGCCGAGGGTGATGTGCACCTGGTCGAGGTCGCGCTCCTCGCGGAACTCGCCGCCGGTGTAGCGGCCGGCGCTCGCCTGGTGCGGCATCACGGCGGGCAGGTCGGAAAAATGCTCGCCCACGAGGCGCAGGACCTCGTCGTGCTCCAGGTTGCCGGCGGCGGCGACCACGGCGTTACCGGCGGCGTAGTGGCGGCGCATGTAGCCGGCGATGCTGTCGCGCGAAAGGTCACGGATGATCGCCTCCGTGCCGAGCGTCGGGCGGCCCATCGGCTGGTCGCGGAACGCGGTCTCCTGGAAGTGGTCGAAGATGATGTCGTCCGGCGTGTCGTTGGCCTGGCCGATCTCCTGCAGGATCACGCCGCGCTCGCGCTCCAGCTCCTCGGGCGCGAACGCGCTGTGGGTCAGGATGTCGCCGATGATGTCGGCGCCCAGCGCCAGGTCCTCCTTGAGCATCTTGACGTAGTAGGCGGTCTGCTCGCGCGCGGTGTAGGCGTTGATGTGGCCGCCCACGTTCTCCACCGCTTCCGCGATCTCCGCGGCGTTGCGCCGCGCGGTGCCCTTGAACGCCATGTGCTCGAGGAAGTGCGAAACGCCGTTCTCCGCCGCCTCCTCGTTGCGCGTCCCGGTCGCGACGTAGGCGCCGAAGCTCACGGTCTCGACGCGCTCCATGCGCTCGGTGACCACGGTGAGGCCGGAGGGCAGGCGGGTGACGCGCACCGCGTCCGACGCGCCCGGAGCGGCGGCGCCGGCCGGCATCGCCGTCTCGGCATGGGAGGCTCCGGCATGGGCGGTTCCGGCATGAGCAGTCTGGGCGGAGGCTGTCCCGGCGTGCGTGGAGCCAGAGGCGACGGTCATGCGGCGTTCCTTCGGACGGAGGCGCGCACCAGCGCCTCGATGGCTGCGAGGTCGGCGGGCGCGCGGGAAAAGCGTTCCTCGCGCTCATATAGGTCGGACAGGCGCGCCGGCAGCGGGGGACGCCGCCCCACCGCGCGCTCCACCGCGTCGGGGAACTTCGCCCCGTGCGCCGTGGCGAGCGCGATCACCGGCAGGTGCGGCGTCGGCAGGGCGCGGGCGGCGGCGATGCCGATGGCGCTGTGCGGGTCGGCCGCGTAGCCGCACTCCCCGTCGAGCCGGCGCATCTCCGCGATCGTGGCCTCATCGTCCAGGCGGAAGCCGTGGAACAGGGTGCGCGCGCGCTGCCACGCCGTGGCGGGCACCGGCATGGCGCCGTCCGCGCGGAACGCGGCCATGCTGCGCGCGGTGGCGGCGGGGTCGCGGTCCAGCAGCTCGAACAGCAGGCGCTCGAAGTTGGAGCTGACCTGGATGTCCATCGACGGCGACAGCGACGGCTCCACGCCGCGCGCGCTCATGTCGTTGGCGTCCAGGAAGCGCACCAGGATGTCGTTGCGGTTGCTGGCCACGATCAGCCGGCTGATCGGCAGGCCCATGCGGCGCGCCGCCCAGGCAGCGAACACGTTGCCGAAGTTGCCGGTGGGCACGCTGAACGCCACCTCGCGCTCCGGCGCGCCCAGCGAGAGCGCGGCGTATACGTAGTACGGGACCTGCGCCGCGATGCGCGCCCAGTTGATCGAGTTGATCGCCGAAAGCCGCATCTCCGTGCGGAACGGCTGGTCTGCGAACATCGCCTTCACCAGGTCCTGGCAGTCGTCGAAGGTGCCGTCGACGCCGATGTTGCCGATGTTGGGCGCGTGCACGGTGGTCATCTGGCGGCGCTGCACCTCGCTGGTGCGGCCCTCGGGGTGCAGCACCACGACGTCGATGCGGCGGCGGTCGCGGCACGCCTCGATCGCGGCCGAGCCGGTGTCTCCCGAGGTCGCGCCCACGATGGTCACGCGCTCGCCGCGCTCGGACAGCACGTGGTCGAACAGCCGCCCGAGGAGCTGCATCGCCATGTCCTTGAAGGCGAGCGTCGGGCCGTGGAACAGCTCCAGCGACCACAGGTTCGGCCCGAGCTGCACCAGCGGCGCCACCGCCGGGTGGCCGAAGCCGGGGCCGTAGGCCTCGCGGCACAGGCGCTGCAGCGTGGCGAAGGCGACGCTCTCGCCCAGGAAGGGCTGCATCACGCGGGCGGCGACCTCGGCGTACGGCAGGCCGCGCATGGCGCGCAGGTCGGCGGCGCTCAGCGTGGGCCAGGACTCGGGCACGAACAGACCGCCGTCCTCGGCGAGGCCGGCGAGGAGGACGCCGGCGAAGTCGCGCGGGGGGGCGTGGCCGCGGGTGGAGATGTAGCGCATGGCAGGCACACTAGGGCGGGGGCGGAGGAGGCAGCAAGCAAGGCTGGGCTCCGCCCAGACCCGCCAGGGGGAAGCCCCCCTGGACCGGCTTTACTTAAGTATTGGATTCCAAAGGCCTGCCTTTGGCGGAGTTTGAGGCAGAGCCTCAACCTTTCTCGCTTCACTCGGCGTTCAGGACGTGGACCATCGCCGCGACCCCGATCACCGGCACCAGCAGGTTGAGCCCCGGCACCGCCGCCGCCGCCGCCAGCGCCGCGCCCTGCAGCAGCACCGCGCCGCGGCGCCTGTCGTAGGCGGCGCGCGCGGCCTCGCGGCCCATGCGGCGCATCGCCACCGCGACGAACAGCCCGCGCCCGATCGCCCACGCCGCCACCGCCCAGCCGAGCAGCAGCCCGACGCCCGGCAGCAGCAGCGCCAGCAGCAGGGCCACGACGTTGAGCGCGAGCACCGCCACGCCGAGCGCGGCGCCGTCCCAGGCCTGCGCCGCGAGGGTGGCGCCGCGCGGCTCGGGCAGGGCGGGGTACCAGGCGCGCTCCACGGCGCGGGCGACGCGCTCCAGATAGAAGGTGGCGATCACCACGGCGACGGGCTGGAACAGGAACAGGGCGGCGGCCGCCGCGAGCAGGGTGGCCGCGGCGCCGCCCAGCCAGGACCAGACGCCGGGCCACGCACCATGGGCCGCCAGCCAGGCGTGCGTGCCCCAGGCCGCGGCCCAGCACAGCAGCGCGAACCCCGCCGCGGACCACAGCACGGAGCGGAGCAGCACGCCGGCGAACACCGGGTCGGCGAGCTGGCGCAGCGCGAGGAGCAGCGGCATGACCGTCAGCGGGCCTGCCCGTGGCGTCGTGGCCGCAGTGCCGGCGCACCGTCACGGCCAGGTGCGTCCCGGGGTGGATGGCGCGGCGCACGGCGGAGGGGCCGGGCAGGGTGGAGCGGGTCGGGGCGCGGCTGCGCCGCGGCCGGCGCGGGCGCCCGGGCAGTGCGCCGCACGCGCGGCGGGAACGCGATGCTGGGCATGGCGGGACCATGCCCGCCGGCTGTCGCGAGGACAAGGCGGGGCCGGGCATCTGCTTCCGGAGACGCCAATCCGGGCCTGCGGCACGCCACCTCATTTTCTTATACCAACAGCTTTTTGTGATGATCGGCGAAGCAAGCGAGGTTGAGGCTCTACCTCAAACTCCGCCAAAGGCAGGCCTTTGGAATCCACTTGTTTCAGTAAAGCCGGTCCAGGGGCGGCTCGCCCCTGGCGGGTCCGGGCAGAGCCCGGCCTTGCCTGCCTTGCCTGGCGATTGCCGCCCCGCCGGTCCCGGTGATACGAGCCCTCGCCGGCGCAGGCCACGCGCCGCCATCCCGGGGACCGCCCATGCAGCCAGCACGCTTCGACCTTCTCGGCATCGGCAACGCGATCGTGGACGTGGTGGCCGCGGTGCCGCACGATTTCCTGTCGCGCCACGACATGCGGCCGGGTGCCATGGCGCTGATCGACGCCGACGCTGCGGCGCGGCTGACCGAGGCGCTGCCGGGGGCGCGGCAGTTCAGCGGCGGCTCGGCGGCCAATACCTGCGCGGTGGCGTCGGCGCTGGGGGCGCGGGTGGCGTACGTGGGCAAGGTCGCGGCGGACCCGCTGGGCGAGGCGTTCGCGCGCGACATCGCGGCCTCGGGCGTGCATTTCCCCACCGCGCCGCTGCAGGGCGGGGCGCCGACGGCGCGCTGCCTGGTGCTGGTGACGCCGGACGCGCAGCGCACCATGAACACGTTCCTGGGCGCCTCGGTGGCGTTCAGCGAGCACGACGTCGACGAGGCGCTGGTGGCGGACTCGGCCGTGACGTACCTGGAGGGCTACCTGTTCGACCCGCCGGCGGCGCAGGCGGCGTTCCTGCGCGCGGCGGCGGCGGCGCACGCGGCGGGGCGGCAGGTGGCGCTGTCGTTGTCGGACGCGTTCTGCGTGGACCGGCACCGTGACGCGTTCCGGGCGCTGGTGCGCGGCGAGGTCGACATCCTGTTCGCCAACGAGGCGGAGGTTTGCAGCCTGTACGAGTGCGACCGCTTCGAAGACGCCGCCGCCCTGGCGCGCGGCGAAGTCGGGCTGGCGGCGCTGACGCGCAGCGAGCAGGGCAGCGTGCTGTATCGTGGACAGGAGAGCGTGGTGGTCGCGCCCGCGTCGGCCGAGGTGCTCGACACCACCGGGGCAGGCGACGCCTATGCGGCAGGGGTGCTGGCGGCGCTGGCGGCGGGGCGGGGGTTGGCGGAGGCAGGGCGGGTCGGCAGCGTCGCGGCGGCCTCGGTGATCGCGCAGTACGGAGCGCGGCCGCCGGCGGGGCTGCGGGCGCTGGCGGGGCTGTAGGCGGAAGCAAGGAAGGTTGAGGCTCTGCCTCAAACTCCGCCAAAGGCTCGCCTTTGGAATCCACTCCTTAAGAAAAGCCGGTCCAGGGGGGCTTCCCCCCTGGCGGGTTTGGGCAGAGCTCAGCTTTGCTGCAGCCCGCTTCGTGATTGGCGCCGCTGCAACCGCGCCGGCGCTGCGGAGTAGGGGCTGCATCCATCCTGTCCCGGAGACCGCCATGCGCCCCTTCGCCCTCGCTGCCCTGCTGGCCCTCGGCGCCGCGACCCCCGCGCTGGCCCAGGCCACCAGCGTCCCGACTGCGATCGGCGGCCGGCCCGGCCAGCAGGGCGCGGGCGACGGCAGCACCTCGGGCAGCGTGGCCGGCGGCAGCGGCGGCACGGGCGGAATGCACACCGGCCCGGCCTCGCCGGGCGGTGCGGGGTCAGGCCCCTCCAACAGCACCCAGTCGTCCGGCAGCAGCAGTTCCGGGATGGCGGGCGGGGTTGCTGGCTCCGGTGGCGCCGCAGGGACCGGCAGCACGACAGCCCACTGACCCGGCGCGCAGGGCCGGGCGCGGCGGTGACGGAGGGTGGCGCGGCGCAGCCCGCGTAGCCTGCGGCAGAAAGTGGCGACGAGGAAGCAAACAGGGCTGGGCTCTGCCCAGACCCGCCAAAGGCCAAAGGCCTCTGGACACCGATTTACTAGAGTAAGGAACTCCAAAGGCGAGCCTTTGGCGGGGTCCAGGGGCAGAGCTCTTGGCCTTCCTGCCCTTCCGTCGGCGTCCGTAGGGCGCCACGGCGGTTTTCCCTCGCACTCGGGCGTGCGCCGCCCTATGTGTGCGCCGCAGCATGACACGCGCCGCGCTCCGGTGCCGTAGCCGGCCCTTTGGGTCCGGCCCGGCTGCCGACCCGGCGCAGCCGTCCGGAGCGAGGGGCGCCGCCCCCGGGCCGCGCACGCACAACACCGCGCCGCAGCCACGGCGCCAGACGCAGGCAGCCGCATGGACATCCGCAACATCGCCATCATCGCGCACGTCGATCATGGCAAGACCACCCTTGTCGACCAGCTCCTGCGCCAGTCCGGGTCGTTCCGCGAGCACCAGCAGGTGCAGGAGCGCGCCATGGACCGCAACGACCTGGAGCGCGAGCGCGGCATCACCATCCTTGCCAAGTGCACCAGCGTCGTCTGGCGCGACAGCCGCATCAACATCATCGACACGCCGGGCCACGCCGACTTCGGCGGCGAGGTCGAGCGCATCCTCAACATGGTCGACGGCGTGATCGTGCTGGTCGACGCCGCCGAGGGCGCTCTGCCGCAGACCAAGTTCGTGCTCACCAAGGCCCTGGCGCGCGGCATCAAGCCGATCGTGGTCGTCAACAAGGTCGACCGTCAGGACGCGCGCCCGGACGAGGTGCACACCGAGATGTTCGACCTGTTCGCGGCCCTCGGCGCCAGCGACGAGCAGCTCGACTTCCCGATGCTCTACGCCTCGGGGCGCAATGGCTGGGCGGACACCACGCTGGAGGGTCCGCGCAAGGACCTGGCGCCGATGTTCGACATGGTGATGGACCACGTGCCGCCGACGCGCCTGAACAAGGAGGCGCCGTTCGCGATGGTCGCTTCGATCCTGGACTACGACAACTTCCTGGGTCGCGTGCTGACGGGCCGCGTCGAGCAGGGGCGCGCCAAGCTGAACATGCCGGTCAAGGTGATGCGCCAGGACGGCACCGTGGTCGAGACCGGGCGCCTGACCAAGCTGATGAGTTTTCGCGGGCTGGAGCGAGTCACGGTCGAGGAGGTCGAGGCGGGCGACATCGTGGCCGTGGCGGGGCTGACCGACAGCACGATCCCCGACACCATCGGCGCGCCGGAGATGACGGCGCCGTTGTATGCGATCCCGGTCGATCCGCCGACGCTGTCGATGACGTTCCGCGTCAACGACGGGCCGCTGGGCGGGCGGGAGGGCAAGAAGGTGACGTCGCGCCAGATCCGCGACCGGCTGTTCCGCGAGGTCGAGGGCAACGTCGCCATCAAGATCACCGAGAGCCAGGAGAGCGAGGCGTTCGAGGTGGCGGGCCGCGGAGAGCTGCAGCTCGGCGTGCTGATCGAGACGATGCGCCGCGAGGGCTTCGAGCTGACGATCGGGCGTCCCCGGGTGCTGACGCGCAAGAACGAGGAGACCGGCGAGCGCGAGGAGCCGATGGAGGAGGTGCTGGTCGATGTCGACGAGCCGTACTCCGGCGTGGTCGTGGAGAAGATGAGCCGGCGCAAGGGCGTGATGCAGGACATGCGCCCGTCCGGCGGCGGCAAGGTGCGGCTGACGTTCCGCATCCCGGCGCGTGGCCTGATCGGCTACCACGGCGAGTTCCTCACCGACACGCGCGGCACCGGCATCATGAACCGCATCTTCGACGGCTATGCGCCGTGGGTCGGGCCGATGGAGGGGCGGCGCAACGGCTCGCTGATCTCGTCCGAGCCGGGCGAGGCGGTGCAGTACGCGCTGTGGTACCTGCAGGAGCGCGGCACCCTGTTCGTCGATCCGGGTGACAAGGTGTACGTGGGGCTGATCCTGGGCGAGCACTCGCGCGAGAGCGACCTCGACGTGAACCCGATCAAGGAGAAGAAGCTCACCAACGTCCGCGCGTCGGGCAAGGACGAGGCGATGCTGCTGATCCCGCCGCGGCGGATGAGCCTGGAGCAGGCGATCGCCTACATCGAGGACGACGAGCTGGTCGAGGTCACGCCGAGCGCGGTGCGGCTGCGCAAGCGCTACCTGGACCCGAGCGAGCGCAAGCGGAATGAGAAGAAGTCGGACAGCCAGGCGGCTTGAGCCTGGGCCGAAGGAAGGCCAGGGGCTCTGCCCCCCATGCTTGGAGGCGGGGACCCCGCCAAAGGCTCGCCTTTGGAAACCCTTACTTAAGTAATGGGATCAAAGGGCCGCCGGCCCTTTGCGGGTCTGGGCAGAGCCCAGCCTTACTTCCTTGCTGAGGGACCGCCGGCTTTTCCTGATGCTGGCTTTCGGCTTCGCCAGCGGCCTACCCCTTCCCCTGACCGGCCTGACGCTGCGGCAGTGGCTCAGCGAGCACGGCGTCTCCCTGGCCGCGATCGGCCTGACGGCGTGGATCGGGCTATCCTACACCTTGAAGTTCCTGTGGGCGCCGCTGCTCGACCAGGTGCGCCCGCCATTCGGGCTGCGCCGGCTGGGGCGCAGGCGCGGCTGGCTGGTGGCGATCCAGGCGGCGCTGGCGGCGGCGCTGCTGGCGCTGGCGTGGTCGGACCCGTCGCGCGCGCCGGCGCTGGTGGCGGTCGCGGTCGGCGTGGCGTTCCTGTCGGCGAGCCAGGACATCGTCGTCGACGCCTGGCGGATCGAGACCTTCCCGCAGGCGGCGCAGGGTGCCGCGATGGCGGCGTACGTGTGGGGCTACCGGGTGGCGCTGCTGGTGTCGGGCGCGGGGGCGCTCGGGCTGGCGGGGCCGCTGGGCTGGCACTGGGCGCTGTCGTGCATGGCGGGGCTGTCGGCGCTCGGCGTCGCGACCAGCCTGCTGGCGGCGGAGCCGGTGGCGGTGCTGGCGGCGCGGGCGGGGGGTGTCGCGGGGCGGCTGCGCGGCGCGGTGGTGACGCCGCTGCGCGAGTTCCTGGGGCGGCCGGGGGCGGGGGAGGTGCTGGCCTTCGTGCTGCTGTTCAAGCTGGGCGAGGCGCTGGCGGGGCCGATGGCGATCCCGTTCTACCACGACATGGGGTTCGACCGGGCGGCGGTGGCGCGCGCGCTGTTCCTGCCGTCGCTGACCGCGAGCCTGGCGGGTTCGGCGGCGGGCGGGGTGCTGGTGGCGCGGGTCGGCGCCGGGCGGGCGCTGGTCGCGACCGGGTTCGCGCAGATGGCGACGCTGCTGCTCTACCTCGCCCTCGCGGCGTCGCACGGGGACGTGCGGGTGCTGACCCTCAAGGTGCTGGTGGAGGGATTCGCCGAGGCGATGGCGGACGCGGCGTTCATCGCGTACCTGTCGGGGCTGTGCGCGGTGGCGTACACGGCGACGCAGTACGCGCTGCTGTCGTCTCTGGCGGTGGTCGGCGTGCGCACGCTGGGCGGGCTGTCGGGGTTCCTGGCGCAGGCGCTGGGGTGGGTGCCGTTCTACGGCGCGGCGGTGCTGGCGGCGCTGCCGGCGATGCTGGTGATGGTGCACCTGCTGCGGCGGTTCCCGGGGGGGCTGTCGAGGGAGGCGGGGTCAGAGGCTCCGCCTCTGGACTCCGCCGGGGCCTGAGGCCCCGGACCCACACACGTTCAGCAAGTCGCGGGCGGGAGCCTGCGCGGCTGGCGTGTGCAGCGCGGTGCGGGCACACTTCGGGGGTCTGAGTGCGCGGGGGTGAGGATGGCGGAGGCGAGCGCGGTGAGACTGCGGCCGGGCGTGTTCCGCACGGCGGGAAGGGCGTGGCGCAGTACCTGGGCCGCGCTGCTGCAGATGCCGCTCGCGTTCCTCATCACGGCGCTGGCGACCGTGCTGCTCAGCGTGGCGCTGTCTTTCCTCGGCGTGACCCGGACGCAGGCGCTGGCGCAGGCCGGGCATCCCACGCCAAACGATTCGGGCTGGACCGCCGCCGTCGTGGCCCTGGTGTCCCTCTGCACGCTGGTGTTCCAGTCGCTGACCGTCGCGCCGCTGGCAATCGCCATCCACCGCTTCGTGCTGCTGGGGGAACGCTCGCCGCTGCTGCCGGTCGTGCCGCTGGGCCGGGTGCTGCGGTTCGCCGGGTGGCTGATCGCCCTCGGCGTCGCCGGCAGCATCCCGGTGCTGCTCAACCTGGTGCCGTTGCCGGGCGCGACCCTGGTCGGGTTCGCCATCCTGATCGTGGTCACTGTCGTGCTGATGCGTCTGACTCTGCTGTTCCCCGCCGTCGCGGTGCAGGCTTCTGGCGAGCCGGCACGGCTGGGCTGGCGCGAAACGCGCTGGCAGTTCTGGCGAATCTTCGCCGTACTGTTCGTCACGGGGCTGCCGGCGCTCCTGGTCGGGGGCGCGATCCTGCTGCTGGTCGTGCGGTTCGATTCCTCGGCGACACCGCAGAGTGCGCTGCAGGAGACCTTTTCGTCGCCGCTGTGGTCAGCCTTCGATGTCCTGAGTGTCGCGCTGGGAGCGGCCGCCGCGTCGTGGCTGTTCGTCGGCTACGGACTGGCGCCCGATACGCACGAAGGAGTGCCAGCGGCGCCGGAGTGATCGCGGCCAAAGGCAGGCAAGGCCGGGCTCTGCCCGGACCCGCAAAGGGCCGGCGGCCCTTTGATCCCATTTCTTAAGTAATGGATTCCAAAGGCGAGCCTTTGGCGGATGAGGCCCATGCTTGAAGGCGGGGCCTCAACCTTGCTGGCCTCCTGTCTTCAGGCCACCGGCTCTGGCACCATTTGCACCCGCGGCGCCTCGGCCCGCGGCACGGTCTCCGGGCTGTCGCTCAGCATCTCGATGCGCCCGGTGATGGCGCCGCCGTCCTCGACCTGGAGCCGGCGGCAGCGCGCGGTGCCGAGCACCTTGCCGGTGGCGCGGACCACGAGGTTGCCGCGCGCGGTGAGCGTGCCGTCGATGGTGCCGGCGACCTCCGCCTCCTCGACCTCGACCTCGCCGCGGAACACGCCGCCCTGGGCGATCGACAGCTCTGCGGCGTGGATCATCGTGGCCTCCACGGTACCCTCGACCACCAGGCGCTCCGCGTCCTGCACGACGCCCTGCACAGAGATGCCGCGCCCGACCACGAGGGTGCGGCGCTCCGCTGCCTGCGGGCGGGGCGCCTGACCGGGGCGGCCATTGGGCTGCTGCGCGCCGGGCGGCGGGGCCTGGAGGCCGTTGGTCAGGACGCCGGACATCGGCGACGGGCTGGGGGGCATGGGCGGGCGTGCCATGATCGGGGCCTCCTTGGGCGGGACTGGAAACGCAGGGCGGAACGGGGGCACGCCGAGGCCGGTGTCGACCGGGCCGGGCGAGGATGGCGCCGGGTCGGGTGCGGGAAGCGCCTGCTCGAACAGCGTCGGGGCCAGCGCGTCGTCGGCGTCATCGGGGCCGGGCTGGAGCGCCTCGGTCTCGTCAGGCTTGCGGCGTCTGAACAAGGAAACCTCCCTTCGCGTTGAGCATCCCGTCCCGGAGAGTCGAGTCGGGATCAACGTAGATTCAAGGGCCTAGCACCCGAAGCTCAGTCCTACAAGCGGTTGCGCAGTCGTTCTTGGAGTGTTCGCGCACCGCCAGGTCGACACACTCGCGCAACGGTTGCGCGCGGCGTCACGCCGGGCGGATTTTCCCGGAGTCGGCGCTGCCAGGCAGCAGGCAAGGCCGGGCTCTCCCTCCGCTGCCATTCCAACGATCCAAGCGGATTGTCGGGACCCTTGGCAGCTCCGCCCAGACCCGCCAGGAGCGAGCCGCCCCTGGACCGGCTTCACTCAAGTAATGGATTCCAAAGGCGAGCCTTTGGCGGAGTTTGAGGCAGAGCCTCAACCTTATCTTGCTCCTCCGCCGCTCCCCGAGCCCTGCGTTGAGGAATTGGTCACCGGGGCAGCGGACAATGCCGGCCGGGAAGCCGGGCCTGCCGCCGTCGCGTGGCCTGAACAGGACAGGGCGCAGCGGGATGAACACCACGGTCCTGCGAGCCCTGCGTCCGTTGCTGCTGGCCTCGGCTCTGGCCGGGTGCGCGGTCGAGCCGAGCCCGGGGGTCAGCCCGGACCTGTTGGCGGTGGAGGCGGGCGCCGATCCTGCGCGCAGCCTCGTGCTGATGCGCGCGCAGGCGGAGCGTTTCGCGCACCGGCCATTCTTGGCCGACAACGCGGTCGAGCTGCTGGTCAACGGGCCGGCCTCGTTCGCGGCGCTGGGCGAGGCGATCCGCTCGGCGCGCACGCGCATCGACATGGAGAGCTACGAGTTCGACACCGTCGCGGGCGGCGAGTTCGCGGCGCTGCTGCTCGCCGCCCGCGTGCGGGGAGTGGAGGTGAACCTGGTCTATGACGGCTGGGGCGCCGCCTCGACCCCGGCGGCGTTGTTCGACCGGCTGCGCGCCGGCGGGGTCCGGGTGCTGGAGTTCAACCCGCTGACGCCGAACGGCCGGGTGCCGGTCGACGTGAACCGGCGCGACCACCGCAAGCTGCTGTGCGTGGACGGGCGGCTGGCGATCACCGGCGGCGTCAACATCAGCAAGGTGTACCAGAACACGGCGGGGGCAGGGGCGGGCGATCCAAACGACGAGGCCTGGCGCGACACCGACGTGCGGATCGAGGGCCCCGTGGTGGCGCAGTTCGAGCGCTACTTCCTGCAGACCTGGCGCGGGCAGCACGGCCCCGCCCTAGCGGACCCGCCCGCGGCACCGGGCGCAGGATCGGGCGCAGGACCGGGCGGGGTCGAGGTGCTGGCCATCGACGGGGCGCCGGACAACGGGCAGCCGCTGATCTACCGCACGATGCTGGCCACGATCGCGCTGGCGCGGCGCTCGGTGCACCTGACCACCGGGTTCTTCGTGCCGACGCCGGACCTGGTGGGTGCGCTGCAGGCGGCGGCGCGACGCGGCGTGGACGTGCAGGTCATCGTGCCGGGGCGCAGCACCAGCGGGGCCGCGCTGGCCGGCGGGCGGGCGACGTATGGCGCGCTGCTGGAGGCAGGGGTGGGGGTGCACGAGTACCAGGGCAGGATCCTGCACGCCAAGACGGCGGTGGTGGACGGCGCGTTCTCCGCGGTGGGTTCGTCCAACCTCGACTGGCGCAGCACCGTCTGGAACAACGAGATCGACGCCGTGATCCTGGGCGAGGGCTTCGGCGGGCGGATGGAGGCGATGTTCGCGGCCGATGTCGCCGCGTCGCGCACGATCGGCCTGGCGGCGTGGCGGCGTCGCGGCCTGGGCGAGCGGCTGCGCGAGATGGAGGCGCGTCTGGTCGGGAGGCTGCTGTAGCGGCCCCCGCAGCGCCCATGCTCCGCAGCGCCAAGTGGTATCCAGTTCCAGCCGAAGCATAGAAAGCGCGGCCACCACTCTGTACAATCCCGATTTTGCGGTGTCACGTCACAGTTTTGCAACAGAGCGAGTTGCACATTTACAACGCTGCCATGGATATCGCACGGCGGCGACGTAAATCGCCGCCGTGCGGGCGCGTCGCGTAATGACATTGTCGTGGGTGAAACTTATAAGTTCGTTACTCCCGCTGACCGGACGGGCGTCGCGCTGCCGCATCGCCCCGGGCGGCGCAGGCAGGGCACCTGTCCGGGAGCGCAAGGTTTCGGTGGCAACGGGCTTGGAAGAAGGGCGTGGTTCGATGGTTTTGAAGCGGTTGCATGGGGCCAAGGCCGGGATGAGGGCGTCGCTGATCTGCGCCACCGCGATCGTGAGCGTCGCGTCGCTCGCGCACGCCGACGAGCTGCAGGACCTCAAGCGGCAGACCGACCTGCTGCAGCGGCAGAACCAGATGCTGATGCGCAGGATCGAGGGCATCGAGAAAGCGCAGCGCTCGAAGCGGTCCGGCTTGGCCAGCGCGTCGCAGTCGCTGGACTCGACCGGGCCGGGGCCGGGATATGGCGCGGCGCCTGCGACGGCGACCAACGGCTACGGCGTGGCGCCGGGCGGCGTCGCCCAGTACCCGTCGACGGGCAGCCAGCTCCAGGGCAACGCCACGTCGTCCAGCGGCCCCGCCGCCGACACCGGCACCGGCACGGTGCAGGAGCAGCGCACGGCGGGCGCCGCTCCCGCCGCGGCCGCGATTGGCGGCACGCCGCCGATCCCGGCGAACAAGGCCCTGACCTACCTGGGCGTCACGCTGTACGGCGCGGTCGACCTCGGCGTCGCCTACCAGACGCACGGCACGCCGCTGAGCAGCCAATACGGCCCGGGGCTGGAGGAGCTGATCTCGCGCAACAGCAACCGCTCGCTGGTCAGCCTGGTGCCGAACGCGCTCAGCTACTCCAACATCGGCCTGCGCGGCACCGAGCCGGTCCTGCCAGGGCTGGCGGCGGTGTTCAACGTGCAGACCTCGTTCCTGCCGACCTCGGGGCAGCTCTCCAACGGTACCGGCTCCCAGGCACAGAACAACGGCGTGGCGCTGAACCGGCAGAGCTCGAACGGCGATTCCAGCCGCGCCGGCCAGGCGTTCAACGCCGCCGCCTATCTCGGCCTGAGCTCGCCGCGCTACGGCACCATCACCTTCGGCCGGCAGAACGCGCTGACGCTCGACGGCGTGGTCGCCTATGACCCGATGTTCGCGTCCAACGCGTTCTCGGTGATCGGCTTCCAGGGCGCCACCGCGGGCGCCGGCGACACCGAGGACGCGCGCCTCGACGCCTCGGTCAAGTACCTCGTCAACTACGGCCCGATCCATGCCGGCGCCATGATCCAGTTGTCCGGGCAGAACGGCAAAAGCGTGAACGCCACCAACAGCGGCGGGCGCGACGACTACCAGTTCGACGTCGGCGCGACGCTCGGCGGCCTGAACGTCGACGCGATCTACAGCCAGATCTACGACGCCGTGTCGACCTCGGCGCTGACCGCCGCGCAGGTCACCACCTCGCCCGTGGGCTCGGTGTTCGGCTCGGTGTCCGACAACGCGGCCTTCATGCTGCTGGGCAAGTACAAGATCGGCAAGCTGCAGGCCTTCATCGGCTACGAGAACATCCTCTACAGCAACCCGCGCGACCCCCTGGGCGCCGGCTCGACCTCGCTGGGCGGCTATGCCCTCGGCACCATCAACAACACGTCGTACACCAACAACAAGCTGCTGCAGATCTACTGGGGCGGCCTACGCTACGCCGTCACGCCCAAGTTCTCCGCGGACGTGGCGTACTACCGCGAGCACCAGAACAGCTACAGCGGCAACGGCTGCGCCAACACCAGCGTGGGGTCCTGCCGCGGCGACCTGAACGCCTACTCGCTGCTGCTCGACTACCGGCTGTCGCCGCGCTTCGACGTCTATGCCGGCGCCATGCTGTCCACGGTGTCCAACGGCCTCGCCAGCGGGTTCCTCTACAACACGACGATCGATCCCACGATCGGCGCGCGGTTCGCCTTCTAGGCGCTCCCCGGGACGCGGCGGCGACCGGCCAGGCGAGGGGTTCCGCCCCTCGGCCTGGCCGTGTCGTTTGCGGAGGGGCCAGTCAAGGAAGCAAGGTTGAGGCTCTGCCTCAAACTCCGCCAAAGGCAAGCCTTTGGAAACCGATTTACTTAAGTAATGGATTCCAAAGGCCTGCCTTTGGTGGGTCCAGGGCAGAGTCCTGGCCTTCCTTGCTGCTCAGCCTGTGCGCGCCGCCATCAGCGCCAGCCGCCGCCGTGCCGGCTCCGACATCGGCGCGGGCTCGGGTGCGTTCCAGGGCGGCAGCTCCTCGGCGCGGTGGCACGCCGCCTCGTGGCCGGGCGCCAGCGGGCGCAGCGCCGGGTCCTCGTCCGCGCAGCGTTGCAGCGCGAACGGGCAGCGCAGCCGGTAGCGGCAGCCCCGCGCCGGCGTGGCCTCCAGCGCCGGCTCCGGCGGCGCCGTCGCGTCGGGCCGGCCGGCGGGGTTGGGGCGAGGTGCCGCTGCGAGGAGTGCGCGGGTGTAGGGATGGCGCGGGGCGTCGAACAGGGCGTCGCGGCCCGCGACCTCGACCAGGCGCCCGGCCTGCATCACGCACACGCGGTCGGCCATGTGGCGCACCACCGCGAGGTCGTGGGCGATGAACAGGTAGGACAGGCCGAGCCGCGCCTGCAGGTCGCGCAGCAGGTTGACCACCTGCGCCTGCACCGAGACGTCGAGCGCCGCCACCGGCTCGTCGCACACCACCAGCGCCGGGCCGGGGGCGAGGGCGCGGGCGATGCCGACGCGCTGGCGCTGGCCGCCGGACAGCGCGTGCGGAAAGCGCGCGGCGTGGTGCGCGCCGAGGCCCACCAGGGACAGCAGTTCGGCGACCCGCGCGGCGCGGGCGCTGCGGCCGGCGGCGCCGCGCCCGCCGATGGCGTGGACGCGCAGCGGCTCGGCCACCGTGTCGCCGACGCGGCGGCGGGGGTTGAGCGAGGCGGTCGGGTCCTGGAACACGAGCTGCAGGCGCCGGCGCAGGCGGCGCAGGGCACGGCCGCGCAGCGCGGTGACGTCGGCGCCGTCGAAGCGGATCGTGCCGCTGTCGGGCGAGTCGAGGCGCAGCACCAGGCGGGCCAGGGTGGACTTGCCGCTGCCGCTCTCGCCCACCAGCGCCAGGGTCTCGCCGCGCGCGACGCTGAGCGAGACGCCGTCGAGCGCGCGCTGCACCGGGCCGGGGCGGGCGAAGGGATGCGCGCGGCGGCCGGGGTAGTGGCGCACCAGGGCGCGCAGCTCCAGGAGGGGGGACTCGGTCATGGAAAGGAAGCAAGGCTGGGCTCTGCCCAGACCCGCCAGGGGCGAGCCGCCCCTGGACCGGTCTTATTTAAGGAGTGGATTCCAAAGGCGAGCCTTTGGCGGAGTCCAGAGGCAGAGCCTCTGGCCTTGCTTGCTTTCCCGGTCATGCCGCGCACTCCACCGGCGCGCGCAGGCAGGCAGCCTCGTGCCCCGGGCCGAGCGGGCGCAGCGCCGGGTCCTCGGCCGCGCACGCCGCTGCGGCAAAGGCGCAGCGCGGGTGGAAGCGGCAGCCCAGCGGCATCGCCCCCGGCGCCGGCACCACGCCGCCGATCGCCGGCAGCCGCCCCGCCTGCCCGTCCGCCCCGGGCCGCGCCAGCGCCGGCTGGCACGCCAGCAGCCCCAGCGTGTATGGGTGCTGCGGGTCCGCGAAGATCGCGCCGACCGGGCCGTGCTCCACCACGCGGCCGGCGTACATCACCGCGACCTCGTCGGCCATCTGCGCCACCACGCCGAGGTCGTGCGTGACCAGCAGGATCGCCATCGCGGTGCGGCGCTGGCGGGCGCGCAGCAGCGCCAGGATCGCCGCCTGCACGGTGACGTCGAGCGCGGTCGTCGGCTCGTCGGCGATCAGCAGCGCGGGGTCGCCGGCCAACGCGATCGCCAGCATCACGCGCTGCCGCATCCCGCCGGAGAGCTGGTGCGGGTAGGCGCCGGCGCAGCGCGCCGGGTCGGCGATGCGCACGTCGTCGAGCGCCGCCACCACGCGCTCGCGCAGGGCTTGGCCGCGGGGTGGGGGGGCGTGCGGCGGCGCCGGCGTTGCGGGATGGGCCAGCAGCGCCTCGGCCACCTGGGCGCCGACGCGCAGCATCGGGTTCAGGCTGGTCATCGGCTCCTGGAACACCATCGCGGCGCGCCGGCCGCGCACCGCGCGCATCGCCGCGGGAGAGAGGGCGAGCAGGTCCTCGCCGTCCAGCAGCACCCGCCCGGCGACGACGCGGCCGGCCGAGGGCAGCAGGCGCAGCACGGAGAGGGACAGCGCCGACTTGCCGCAGCCACTCTCGCCCACCACCGCGAGCGTGCGGCCGCGGGCCAGGGAAAGCGTCACGCCGTCCACCGCGGCCACCGCGCCGAAGCTGGTCCGCAGGCCCTCGATCCGGAGCAGCGGCTCCGCGGGCAAGGAGGGAGCGTGCGCGCGTGCCTGCGACAGGGCGGGGGTCAAGGCTGGGCGGGGGTCAAGGCTGGGCGGGGGTCAGGGCTGGGCGGGGGTCAGGGCTGGCGCGGGGGCGAGCCGTCCGCGCGCGCCGCCGCGTAGTTGGTCAGCGCCGCGACCGCCGCCTCCGCCGCGTGCTGTTCGCGCGGGCCGGACGCTCCCGGTCGCAGGGAGACGATCGCGGCGGCGGCGCGGGCGTCGAGCCGGTCCAGCTCGGCCTGCACCTCGGGGCTGGCGCGGGCCGAGGTCGCGCCGAACGCCATGCCGTGGGCGATGAAGTAGGCGTCGAGTAGCGAGCGGCTCGGGCCGGCGCGGGGGTCGCCCGCCAGGCGCAGCGACGAGCCGGTCTGGGCGCAGCCGGTCAGCAGTGCGAGGGTCAGGACCAGGAGCTGTCGCATCGTGCCCTCCACAGGGAGACACTGTGCCCGCTGGCGCGGCCTGCCGCCAGACGGCACGAGGCAGGCAAGAAAGGTTGAGGCTCTGCCTCAAACTCCGCCAAAGGCTCGCCTTTGGAATCCGCTTGGGTCGTGTCCCAGGGCGTGGTGTAGGAAGCGGCCACCGCGGTGAACCTGGGTAGGGTTGGTTTGCGAGACGCAACACTGACCCGAGGACCACCACGATGACCAACGACAAGATCGCTCT
>JAABUU010001388.1_pt1 | contig 41131 bp, 64 predicted proteins | sample 5559301 | NCBI WGS metagenome assembly JAABUU01 (sample SAMN10711884, study PRJNA513360) | rock metagenome | isolation source: Antarctica rocks | place: Antarctica: Victoria Land, Richard Nunatak white | reverse complement strand
GCTGCGAGGCCTCCAGTTGAATGGCCTGGCTGCGCTCGGCCGCGCGCTGCAGCGTGGCTTCCAGCTCCTCGGCGCGCGCGCGCTCGGCCGCCAGCTGCTGCGACGCCTCCATCTGAACGGCCTGGCTGCGCTCGGCCGCGCGCTGCAGCGTGGCTTCCAGCTCCTCGGCGTGCGCACGCTCGGCCGCCAGCTGCTGCGAGGCCTCCAGCTGCTTTCTGTCTCCATGCTCAGCCGCTCGCTGCAGCTCGGCCTCCAGCTGCTCGGCGCGCGCGCGCTCGGCCGCAAGCTGCTGTGATACCTCCAGCTGCTCTTGATTTCCACACTCAGTAGCACGCTGCAATGCAGACTCCAACTGATCGACGCGCGCGCGCTCAGCCGTCAGCTGCTGAGACGCCAGCTGCTCTCTGTTTTCATGCTCAGCTGCACGCTGCAACGCAGACTCCAGCTCCTTAGCGCGCGCGCGCTCGGCTGCCAGCTGCTGCAATACCTCCAGCTGCTCTCTGTTCCCCCGCTCAGCCGCGCGCTGCAGCGCGGCCTCCAGCTCCTCAACGCGCGCGCGCTCCGCCGCGAGCTGCCGTGCCTCGCCCAGCTGCTCTGCGTTGTCGCGCTCATCCTCGCGCTGCAGCGCAGCCTGCAGCTGACCGAGATGCGCGCGCTCGGCCGCGAGCTGCTGCGACGCCTCCAGCTTCGCCTCCGCATCGGCGTGTCCGCGCTCCGCCGCAAGCTGCAACGCGTGCTCCAGCTGCTCGGCGCGCGCGCGCTCTGCCGCCAGCTGCGCTCCTGCGGCTGCGGCAGCATGCGCAGCCGCACACTTATCCTGCACGCCCAGGGCGTGCCACGCAGGTAATATCAGTGCAGCAGTGCATTGAAGGTAGAATTGAATCAGCATGTGGCAGGGTCTGCAGTGCTGCCGCGGCACAGTCATTGTAAGCGGGCAAAGCTGCCCTGGTTTCATGCGTATCTAGCGGTGAATTGACAAGAGCAAGGTTCTGCACCAAACAATTTGCTTTCTTGGGTGAGTGCTTACCAGGCAATGAAAGATGCAAAGCATGTTGGAGGATTCATGAGCCTTCTTCAGATTAGCGATGGGATTCAACAGGGACCTCAAACCACATGAAACACACCACACATGCATAGCCAGTGAAGGGGGGGAAAGTACCAGCCTTGCAGCAGCCAGCTCCTGCCGCACCGCCGCAAGGCTCAGCACAGCCGCGGCCTCCTCGCAGGCGCGAGGCACACCACTGCCTGACGCCTGAGCGGCAACCCCCTGGTCTGCCTCAAGGCCTGCCATCGGCATGGCCTCGGCCTCAACGCGCACGCCTGGCATGTTGGCAGGCGCCGCAAGGGCGGCCGGCTCGAGGCCGACGCATGGAACGCTATATGAGGCTCCCGCTGCCAAGCCCACCTCTCCGCATGTGGCCCCAAGGGGCACCGGGGGCTCATGGACAGCCAGCATCCTCCAGCTGCCGACAGCAGCAGGACAGTCTGCCGCCGGAGTCACCCCCGTTTCCAGCGACGCGCTCTGCACGTCCGCAGGCGCCTCAGGGTCTGCCGGCTGCGCCGCCGGGCCGCGCGCGCTGGGCCCTGCCGCGCCCGCGGCCGCCTGCGCTCTGGGTGCGCGCAGGCCGGGGCTGTGCAGGGTCCCGGCAGGCGCCTGGAGTGCGCCCAGCTGCTCTGGCGCGGGCGCTACGAGGCGCGCCACTGTCGCCACGGGCGCCTGCCATTGCACCTGCCAGCCCCGAGGCAGCCCGTTCAGGCCCGTGGTTGTAAGCAGGGCCTGTGTTGACCACACTGTACAACTTGTGTGCACTTCACACATAACAAGCAGGAGCACCACAGTGAAGAGTGGAGCAGGCCTGCCCGAGGTGGTCTCTGACCCTCTACAAGTGCTCTGCAGCACTCAGAGACAGCGGAAGAGCGAGTGAAGTGGGGCTGCGCTGTCTATCGAGCTGACCTGCCGCAAACGCGTGCGAAGGTGGCGGCCTGGCTGGCGCGGCATGCGCGTGGCCGAGCACAGCGCGCGGCTCGGGCCTCGCATCGTCGCTGCTGCCTGGTACGCTGTCAGCGGCGGCATGCGCCGCAGGCTCCTCTTCGTCGCCGCTGTCACTTGCATGCGGCCCGTCCGTGAGGCCGCGAACGGTGTACACGGGGTTGAAGCGTCCAACCAAAGGCGCATTATTGCTCTGCGGAAGCGCGCTTGCACTTAGGCTCTACTGCAAGCATGGCACTCCAAGATTGCAGACAAGCGTAGGGAAGAAAGGGCGTTGCCTGCTTCCTCTTTCGGCCCCACATTGCCTGTGCTGAGGGATGCTGCGCAGGTGCCTTGTGTGTCAGGATAAGCGCGGCTTCGGCCAGCCTGAGATTCTTGCCGGAGGGGGCGCAAGCACACCCTGGACCATCACAGAAGCGCGGGTGCGGCTCTGAGAGCCCCAGGTCTCAGTGCCTGCGCGCGAGCACAGTCAGTGGCTGCAGTCAGTTGTCTTCTTGTTTAACAACAAAAGCGCTGAGAACAAATGGCCTTAACGACACACAAGCACAAAGAAAGGCTGTGAAGCACGGTCACAGGCGCACCGTACACTGCGTTCCCCAACACGATGCTTTTCTCAGCGCATTTGCTGTGCTCTGTCATGAAAACGTTGAGTGCGCTGTTTAATTCAGCCTGTTACGGTGAAGATGAGATTAGTTGCCTACCCATGCGAAGATTTCCCGTTGGAACACAAACAAGCTGTTGGCCAACAGCTATACAGCCAGGCGTATTCAAGGCATGGGTGATATCGGGTGGCTCAAGCTGTGAGGGCAGACAAAGGTTACTACCCCGAGGGGGCCGGGGTGCGCACGCGGCGCATGTCTTGTGACATCCAGGGTGCGCGCATGCCCCGGCTCGCTCCTTACTTTCTCTATGTTTGTGTACATAATAAGGCTCACTCTGCCTGTGGTCGGCCCGTGCGCCTGGCGATGCTGCACTGTACTTGCCAAGCAGCTGCTTGAAGAGGTTGTGGACAGGTTCATCAAGTAGGCGCTAACTGCGCAGGGCAGGACCCTGCAGTATAGGCAGCCTGGTGGGGGGATTTGTTCATGCTGGCAAAACACCGCTCCGGTGCACCGCCAAAGAATGACACGGGACGCTGGGCTCGGCAGCAGGTGTGCCACCCTGACCGACGCGGGCGGTAGCGTGCTGCAATGGAGCGTGCACCGCTGCGCACACTGTGCCACAACTCTCCGTTGAAGCTCGCGGAGAACAGCTCCAAGCATGCGGGTCACGATGCCAGCCACGCCTCCAGGCGTGCGGCGCAAGTGGCGCAGCGGCACAGCGCGTCCGGCAAGCGCGCGCGCACGGCGACGCCACCACGGCACATGACGTCAGAGTGGGCACCGCAGCTGACAGCGGCGGGCCACGCGGGCTGCAGCGCTATGGCACCGCCGGCGGCAGCGGCTGAGCCCGACTCCGGCAGGTCACTGGGCGGCGGCGTGAACAGCTGCCGCCCAGGAGGCGAGGGACCTGCCAGCAGCCCCGCGCCGCCCCCAGTCAGCCCCTGGGCGGCGGAGCTCCTGAACCGCTGGGACGGGCGCTGGGACGCGCTGCTGAGCTCAACGCCGCGCCAGCCACGCGCCCCGAACAGCCCCGGGCAGCGGGCGCCGCCCGACGCCGCCGCACGCCGCCGCTCGCCCCTCGCAGAGCTGGTGGCCGCAGTGGAGGCGGAGGTGGCCGCTGACGCAGCGTGCGCGCGCGCCGGGGCCGCCGCGGGCGGCCCGGGCCCTGGGCAGGGCCCCGCGCAGACCCCGGACGCGGCTGGCGGCGGCAACACGGACGAGCTGTTCGCGGCGCTGCTGGGCGGGCGGGGGCGTCCGCGCGGGCCAGGCCAGGGCCAGGGGCAGGTCCAGGGTCTGCGCTTATGCTGTCCTGCGGCGGGCAGCAGGGACCCTCATCAAGCTTTACTTGAGGCGGACCAGGCAGGCGAGGCAGCACAGGCCGGCGGGCGGACCGCACCCCGCGATGCGCGGGAGGCCGACGCCGCCGCAGGCGGCCGCTCGCAACCAGACGGCCAGCGCGGAGGCGCACTTGGCAAGGCCTCTGCTGGCGGCCGGGCGGCGCGCGGCGCTGGCGCTGGTGGCGCATGCATTCGCCGCTTTCGAGCGGTGCGCTGTCGCGCTCGTCCACGCGGAGGGCGGTGACAGGCCGTGTGGGCAGGGGCGCATGTGTCCCCAATACTCTGTAGCATTAACGCTACCAAGCACTGACCCTGCCTGCAAGCACAGCTATCATGCTGGAGCTGCTAGACTAAGGCTGTTATGAAACCTCGCACTGGGCGCAGGGCGGGCCGGCGAGGCCGCGCGCGCCGAGCTACACGGAGCTGGAGGCGCAGCGCCGCGCCGTGTGCGCGCACGCCAGGGCCGCCGCGAGCGCGGGCCCCGGCGCCGGGTCCGGACCCGGCGCGGCGCTTGCGACCGCGCAGCCCGCGTCCGAGCGCAAGCGCTGGCGGTCGGTGCCGCTGCCGCTGACGTCGGCGGTCGCGGTGCGGGAGCTGCTGGCGCGGCTGGCGCCGGCGCCGGACGCTGCGGCGGCGCGCGCGCCCGAGCAGGCGGGCGGCGGCCCGTCTGATCGCGCTGACGCGCCCCGTGCGCGCCGCCCGACCGCGCACGCGCCCGTGGATGAGCAGGCGCGCCCTGTGGCGTTGGCTTCCTGAGCGAGCACCTGGACGGGTGTGCGCATGCTTGCTCTCAGTCGACACATGATAGGAGCTACGGAGCGCGCCACAGGTGGTTCCGAGTTCTTCCTTTACACCGGGGTTTGGCATGCGCTCCGACATGAAGCCCAGCTACCGTATAAGAGCGCGGTTTCTGGGCCTGCCACATCTGCACTGCCTGAGCAAACGATACATGTGTGCGAGGCGCGACGCCCATGCCCAGCCAGGTGCATGCATGCATGCAGGTGTACGACCTGTCGCCAGCCGCGCGCGGCGCCAGCAGCACGGACGGCGGCAGTAGCGCAGCGGCGCCCGGCCAGGGTGGGAGGCTGCCGGCCGGTCAGAGGGCGGGGCGCGCCCCGCGGCTTGGTTCCGGTTCGGATGCGCCCCGCGCGGCCGCTGCGGCCTCCAAGGAGGACCGCCTGGCGGCCGCCCGGCGGCTGGGGCCGCTGCTGCAGCCGCGGCGCGCGCGGGAGGGCAGGGCGTCCGACCCTAGCCATGCATCTGCCGCAGCGGCTGCCGCAGCGCCCGCCCGCGGCGCCGCACAGCAGCCGGCAGGCGCGAGGCAGGCCGGGGCGGCAGACCCACGCCCTGCTGCCCCTGACCCTACCACGGGGCCTCCCCGCCGCGCGCTGCCTGAGCCGGGGCCTCCCGCATCACCAAGCACGCCGGCCACGCTCGCAGACGCGGAGGCGGCCAGCGCCGGCGTCGGCGGCAGCGCAGCGCGCGGGCCGGCGAGCAGCGGGCGCGGCGACGGCAGCGCGTCGGCGCGCAGCGTGCGCGCCGACGCGCCCTGGGCGCCCGGCTCTGCGGTGGCCCCTACGCCCGCGCTGGCGTCGGACGCGCGCTGCCCGCCGGCGCGGTGCGCAGAGCTGCAAAGTATGGCCGTATGACTTAAATCAATCGGCTCCCAGTAATGCTGGCGCTGTCTGGCCTGCGGACCAGGCAACGTGCTGCTGCTGCCCCCGTCTGACCGCGTGCGTGTTACTACTGATAATACGGCTGATAATTGTGTGGTGCTCAGTGCGGGTGGCCCTGTGTTGGACCCTCGAGCTAGCAAGCCGCCTCTGCGTTAGACATGCCACCAGGTCACTGCGCACCCCAGGTTGCACCAGGGTTGCGGGACTGCCTGCACTGTTGTGAAGTGCGCAGTGCTTGTGCTCGCAGCCGCAGGGTGGTGCGGACATGACGTTGAGCGTGTGCTTGCGTCACGCCAGGTGGCCCCAGTCGCCGGCGGCCGCGCTGCCGTGCGAGTCGCCGGCGCGCCCGGGCGCCTGCGCGCCGCCTGCAGCAGGGCCGGGGTCGGGGCCCGACCCCTACACCAGCGCCTGCGGCCTGCTCAGCCCCGGCGACGCCCCCGCGCCCAGCCCGCGCTCGCGCGGCGGCGCGCGCGCGGCCTCGTACGCAAGACCCTCGTACCCTGACCCTGGCAGAGACCCTGAGCGCGGCGCGAGCGCCTGGGCGGTCGGCGCCGCGCTGGGCGGCGAGGGCGCCGCGCTGCCGGCGTCGCTGGCGGGCGAGACGCTGCACTGCAATCCCGTGTTTGCGGGCGCGCTGCGGGGCTCGCAGCAGGCGCGCGCTGCTGGCTCATGCCCGCCCCCGCACAGCCCGTTCTCTTCAATGCGTCCCTCTGTTTTTGAGTTGCATGTGAGGACAGGAGGTGGTCACCTGGAGTGCAGATGCACACGGATGCACCTGCACGCGCGCGCCGACGCCACAGGTGGCGCTCTGACTGTGCGGATGTGAGGGTTTGCAAGGGTCGAGTGCTGCATGGCATGAGCATGACGGGGTGCATGGCATGGGTAGGCGGTGGCGGCGCTGCTGGAGGCGGAGGCCGTGCGCTGCGTGTTCATCCAGGACAATCCGGCGTACGACGGCCTGCGCGCGTCGCTGGGCCTGCGCGCCGCCGCGGGCGCCGCGCCGCCGCTGCCGCCGCGCGGCGCCCTAAGCGTGGCTGAGCCGGGCACGCAGGTGTGGAGCAGCTTGGAAGTGCTCCCACCTACTGCACTTGTAAGAGGCGCAGCGCGGCCCGCTGCACTGGCGTGATCCAGCATGTATGCACACCAAATCCTCGTCCGTTCTTGACGTCCCTTTCTGCACGTTGTCTCAAGTGTTGCATGTATGTCCAATGCGGGCTGTTGCCAGCTCGCGGCATGGTGCCTCCCTGCATGTAATGTAGCAGCATCCTTCTGCAGCACGCTTCCGAGCAGCTTTCCGACGCAGTCTCAGAGCTTTTCGCGCCGGCTCCAGGCGGGGCGGGCGCAGCGCCGCGCGGGCCTGGAGGCCGCGGCGCAGCCGTTCGCCATGGTCGGCCGCATGGAGCTGCCCGAGGCTGCCGCCGCAGCCGGCGGCGGCGCCGGCCCCGATGTGTACGTGCTTGCCGCCGCGAACGCCGTGCAGGAGGCCGTGGCCGCTAAACGGGCGAGCCCCCAACATGCGTGTCAGGGCGCTTTGCCTCTACCAAGCTCAGTGCATTTGACCCACAGGGTCCCGAGCCCGCCAGTGTCAGCTCAAGCGGATTTGCAAGCTTGCAAAACTGTCAACCATCAACTGAAGTCCTTGCAGGCGGCACCGCGCCGCGGCCGCTGCCGTGCGCGAAGCCTGCCTGCCGTGCGCTGTGCACTCATTCCGGTCCTGGCGCATGGCCCGAGCTCGGCATGTGTCATTCTGCTTACAGGTGCCAGCGTGCGCAGGCACGCAAAGGCGCAGGCGGGCACGTGTCAGTCGAGCTGCGCGGCGGGGCGCCGCCGCCGCTGGCACTGCCGTGCGGCGAGCCTGCCGGGCATGCGTCTGTTGACTTTGCGCCCCTGGAGCACAGCCTGGGCTCGATTTCGCCGCCCATGGCATCCGGCAACACGGGGTCCGAGAGCGTCGAGGGGGACGGCCCCGCGGGCGGCGACACTCCCACCTCGCGGTGGGGGCCGGCCGCGTGCACAAGCGGGATCGGTGCGGGTGCAGGGTTTGGGCAAGGTATGGCGGGCGCCGGCTCACCGGGCGTGGAGCTGGTGCCGCTGGGCGCGGCGGGCGGGGCGGGCACGGGCCGGGTTTCGGGAGACCATGGCAGGGCTGGCGGCCGGCTCGCGGCCGGCCATCGGCGGCACGCCCCGAGCTGGCTCGCGCGCTGGGCGTGCTGGGGCGCGCCGCACACCGAGGCGCCCGGCAGCGTGCAGCTCGTGGGCGGCTTGTGAGGCGGAAGTGTGCAAGTTTGCGCAGCTGTGGCTCATGATAGAAATGGCCATGTCGGCATTGCATGCAAGGACGTCTGGACATTTGCACCTGGTGGGGCTTGCAGCGAGGGTTCCGTACAATTTTGCGCACGAATGAGCAAAAGGCTTGTAACATACTACTTATGCACATAGTGCAAGGCGTGAGTGCGCCCGAACTATGGAGGCTGCACTGCAGCCACTGCAACGACGTTTTCATCCTACGCCTTTCTGTGCACTTATGGACCGAGCACTCTGCGCACCACAAGCACCTCCCGTGGTGCCCTTTGATCGTGCTGCCATTGCATCGCGGGCGAAAAAATCATCATGGATAAAAGGGTAGTGGGCAGCTGCCGATGCAGACAATCACAACATGCATGTTCTTGCCAATTTTTTCTTTGGTGCAATTAACACAAGCCGGCATGTCCCTTGGCAAACGAAGTGAATTTTAAGTGCTACGAACGGTTGGCTGTAAGGCTATTTGCAACTGGTAGGAACGGGCTTGGTCAAACATCTATTCACCATGCAGATCGATACTGTGTCTGAGTTGTCGCCAACGGTGCTTATTATCCTCTTGGCAATTGCCGCAGTGGTGCGCTCTTGTGCTCCCTCCTCTGTGCTGAGGGCCACTGGGTCTGCATGTGCCCAATCTCGGGGACGCTGAAGCTCCAAACCTCCTGGACCTTCCTGTGATTTTGCTTGAGCGTGAGTGCTGCAGGAGTGCGCAGTGTTGCACTTGGTGCGCTGGCATTGGTTGCATAGATCTATGGAGACGTGTTTCTTGGCAAGGCATTGGTGTTGAACTAGCAGCTGAGCTGCTGTGGCACTCACACAGGTCATGTATGGTTTTAATCTGCTGACGCGGTGGCGCTACAGAAAGCTGCCGGGTCCGGCACCGAGCTGGCTGTATGGCAACCTCCAAGACCTGGTCAGGCTGGGCAACCATGCCGCGTACATTGACTGGCACCGCGTGTATGGGCCTGTATACAAGGCAAGCACATACATGCTGTCTTCTTAGCTTGCAGCGGGCTTGCTCTGCAGTGCACGTGCTTACCTTGTTCCTGCACATCTTGCCCTATACTTGATCTTGTTGTGGTGCGTTTGGCAAATTATGGCTGTGATTGTAACCCATTGCCGGGTTGATTATAAGCGCTTCCTGGCAGCTGTGCAGCAGGCCTGCCACCCAGTGTGGTTTTAACTGGCGCAGGTGTGCGCGGTCCTGACTGCGCTGTGTGCTGGCTGCGCAGCTCTTCCTCGGGCAGCAGCCGGTTGTTGCTGTGCATGACCCCGTGGCTGCCAGGTACTTCTGCCTTTGCCAGTACAGAACGAAGCAGAATAATGCATGCGGACCATCGTGTCCACATTCTTGGGCTGCCTGCTGGCCCTGCCAGCTTGGCCGCTGCAGCGCTGTGAGCATGCGTATGCCTCTGTGCCGCAGTGCAGCCTGCTCTCTCCTGCGCCCTGCTCACAACCCTGGGCTTGCTCCACGCGGCCTGGCATGACACTCGTGCCGGGGCCTGGCAGGAAGCTGTTGCTGCGCCTGCCAAAGCGGCACGAGATCCGCAGCCCGGCTGTCTTGCTGACGGGCAAGGAGGCAGAGTTCAACCAGGCTGGCTTGTTCAGCACGCGTGAGTGCGCGCCCTACCTACCCCCTAGCCTCACTGCTCACGGGCAAGGAGGTGCACTTTGACACGTGCTGGCCTGTTCAGCAAGCTCGCGCCCTGATGGCGCACACCCGCTGCTGTGGCGGGGATTAGCTCGTGGCAGGGCTTTTTTATCTTCCAAGTGTGCGCGTGCGTTGTGCAGATGCGCTGCCAGTGACAATGATGTTGTACGGAGTTGCATGGCGCAGTGATCGCTGGGCTTGGCAGGTGTCACTTGCGATGCCTCGTACACATGCTTTGTCTTGTTCAGTACTCGTGTGCAAGACGTGCATGCACCTCAGTGAGGATGATGTGACTGTGTTGCCTGTGCACTCAAGGGGCCCACCACAATGTCAGAGCTCAGCACGCTGGGTTACTGCACTTGAACCTCTGTGCTCAAGCTCGTTCGTAAATTCTTCTGTCCTTGACTTGATATGCAGCCTGGCGCTGCACCGGAGCCTGAAGACGGCGGCGTGGCTGCCAGTGATCACGAGTGGCAGGTGCGAGCGGTCAGTAGCTGCTAAGATCTGACTGACTTGCCTTGAGTTGCTCCTGGCCATGGTTGCGCCGCTTGGCTGGGCATGAGCAGGCTGTGAGGTGGTATCCCGGGTGTGCGCTGTAGCGTGGCGGGCTGCCACTGAGCGTGCATCCGGACAGCATGCCCTCGCTGTCAGCGGCAAGTGCTCCCTGCGCATGGGTTGCTGCCGCGCTCGTCCTGCGCCTCAGCTGAGCGGCCGCCTCGCCGCGGCAGCCTGGAGGCCATGGCGGGGCTGATGAACGACGGCGTGGCGCGGCTGTGTGACATCCTGGCGCGCATCGCCAGGGAGGGCCATGACGTCAACATCTGGCGCCAGCTGGGTGCGCGGCCAAGCCAGCCCTATTGTGGTGCAAACCTGAGCACAGGGCGGCCTGGGCTGCACCATTGCCTAAAGGCTCATCCTGAGCCCGGACGAAGAGCTAGCCTGCATGCTGGGGTCGTAATGGGCGTTGCAGACCACGCTGCCGTTCCAATTCTGAATGTGTGGGAAAATGTGTATAGAGTAGAGAGCTATGCTCCATGGCACATGGCTAGTCGTAACACCATATCTAGGTTGCGTAGCAAGACTAAAGGGGAGTGGGTGATGGCGCACTGTGCACTGTCATGCTGCAGTGCATGCCTTACTGGCTTCATGCGTGCCATGCTGGGATGCAGGTCGCATGACGATGGACGTTGTGGGGACATCTGCGTTTGGGTATGCTGCCTCCTGTTGTGCCGCCATTCCGCGGGATGTTGGATATTGCTGCGGCGCTGACGTATACCCAGACCTGCCTACTGCCGGCACGACCATGCATCCACTTGCTCACATCGAGCTTGGGACTCTGCGCTTTTTGGGTGGGGCAGCAGCGAGTGTTGTCAGATAGGCGGGTGGCTGCAGCTTCTACCCAACTTCAGTCCAACCACGCATCTGCTCGCTGTACAGGGCGCTGTGGCACATGCAGCGCAACCTTCTTGCACGTGGGCACAGGGTCGACTTGCACACGCAAGGCGGTGCGGCGTGCGAGGGCAACAGCGCCGAGGCTGCCACGTTTGTGCACGCGGCGGAGACCATATTTGGCCTTGGTGGTGCGCCACAGCAGTATCAGTGCAGCGCTTCATGGGAGAGTTGCTGCAGAGCAGGCAGATGAGCATGAGCTGGTTAACATGTCAACGCCTGGAGTGCCACGACCATATGTGGTGCGCAATAGCTGGCCCTGGCTGGCGCCAGGCATGACAGCCTGCCCGTACGTGCCGCCCCTGTTCCTGGCGCCCTTCACGCGCCCGCTCATGGAGCTGCTGGCGCGCTACTTCCCGGACCGCAGCCTGCGCGAGGCGAGGATGGCCCTTATGGTGGACTGACTCGTGAGGCACATGGACTGCTAGCGGTGGCATGGTGGCACGTGGACCCTGGTGTCGGCGGCGGCCGCTGATGCTGGCTGCGTTGGACCGCCGGCTCGTTGAGGCGCAGCTGGGGGAGTGAGGCTGGGGGTCTGGCAAGGGCAGGGTGTGCGGTTCGTACCGCTTGCTGCAATGTTCGAGAGCACTTTTATTGTAGAGCCTATGTAGGGCTGCTCCCAGTTTGGCAGGGCTGCGCAGGTGCTGGCCGCGCGCGGCGTCATACGCGGCGCCCTAGAGAGCATGATTCGCGAGACCCGCGAGGCCGAGGCGCGCGGCGGGGCAGCCAGGGCGGCCGGCGGCCCTGGCGACGCCGCTGCGCACGGCGGCGGCGCCAAGCGCGCGCGCGCGATAAAGCCCGGCAGCTTTCTGTCGCTGCTGGTTAATGCTTGCCACGCCAGCGGCGCGCACCTCAGCGAGCTGGAGGCCGCTGCGCAGGCCTTCGACTTCCTGCTCGCCGGTGCGCGGCGTGGGCGCCCTGCAGATCCAGTGTTAGGGTAGGGTAGCGAGGCGGCCGCGCAGGCCTTTACCATCCTGGCCGGTGCGGGGCGCGGGTGTCTTCGTGCGGGCCCCACGTGCCAGTCGTGCGTTGGCGCCTGGCCGGCGCATGGTGCAGGCGCCTTGCAGGGGCCGCGTATTCAAATCGAGGAGCGGACGGCTGGCCGGCGCCTGGCATGTGTGCTCCAAAATGCTGTAGGGAAGCCCGTGGACTGTGTTGCGAAGCGCTGTGCTCTGTTAGCTTGGCTGGCAGAGCCTGGCCGGCCATCGTGGTAGGGGCGCTCATGCGAGCGCAGTCAAGTCCCGCTAAGGTGCAGTATGTAACGGCACCAGTGGTAATGCTGCGGTGCTTCAGTGCGCCCACTTGCGTGCGCTATGGAGCGTATGGCCTCCTGCACCAGCTGCGTCTCGGAAGAAATGCGTCAGCAAGCTTTGGGGTTGGCAAGCTGGTGTCTGCTGCAGCCTGGGTGGTTGAAGTCTGGACGCGGGCCAGGGTATGAGACGACAGCGTCCGCGCTGGCGTTCACGATCTACTGCCTGGCGGCCAACCCCGACAAGAGCAGAGCGCTGCTCAAGGTGCGCGCGCCTGCGCGTGCATGGCTGCCACCAAGCGCCCGCGCCCGCATCCACTTGAAAGCTCAAATACGCAGTGCTCGTCCGCTGGCATGTGGGCCGTGCAGCGCAGGCCATCGGACACTCAGGCCCGCTGCAAAGCATGGTGTGAGCGGTCTGGGAGCTGTGGCGCGCGCGCCTGCGTTGCGCGCAGGAGGTGGATGCGGTCGCGCGCGAGGGCCCAGTGGGACCTGCTGAGCTGGCCCGCATGCCCTACCTGGAGGCCTGCCTGAAGATCCGCGCTGGCCCGTGCCGCGGAAGCGTGTTCCTCTCTGCCCTCCCGCCCGCCTGGCACAGATGTCTCTGTCGTGCATACTGCCAGCGGTCGCCGCGGTGGCACAGCTGGCGACCTGTATCGGACGAAGCTGCTTGCTTGTGCCGATCAAGCGTGAGCGATGTAGTAAGGGTGTGTGAGCTTGGCAGCAACCTGCACTTGCATGAGCTTGGCAGCATATGGCGGATGAGCATGGCGCCGGTAAGCCCCAGGCCATGCTTGGCGTGGGTTTTCTGCGACAGACCCTCCGCGCATGCGCAGGAGGGGCTGCGGCTGTACCCGCCTGCCGTGTTTGCGGCGGTGCGCGAGGCGACGGAGAATGTGGAGGTGTGCGGACACGTCATACCGCGTGGCGCCTGGCTCCACGTGCGCAGCCCCGCAGCGCCTGGCTGATGTGAAGGATTGGGGCAGGGCGCCTAGCCCTGCGCCTGGCGCCGCGCCCCAGCGCCCAGCCCCGCAGCGCTTGGCATGTCTCCTCGCCGCTATGCCCTGGTGTCCGCCAACCACGAAGCAGTGTGGACCCTGTTCGGGAAGACTAGCAGGACCCGGGGCCCTCATCGGCCCGCCTTCCAAACAACTTTTCTGCTTTTGACCTGCAACCAGCAGCTGTGTCAGGCGCCGGCCGCGCGACCGTGCTGCCAGGTGCCCATGTACGCCATTCACCGCGACCCCGCGCTATGGCCGGAGCCCGAGGCGTTCCTGCCCGAGCGCTGGGTCGCGGACCCCGCCACGGGCCGCGCGCCCGCGGACGACGCGCCGCCCGGCGCGTGGCTGCCGTTCGGCGACGGAACCAGGCAATGCATTGGGATGCGCTTCGCCAAGCAGGAGGCGCACATCACGCTCGCGCGCCTGTTCCAGCGGTGCGGCGCTGTGTTCTTGCTTGGGGCGGGCTTGACATGGTCGGGGTGGGGGTCGGGTATGCGGGCTGCGGGACACGCCGGAAAAGAGTGGAGCCTGGTGAGAGCTTTATGCCGGCGCTGCTGGCATGCGACAGTGTGCGGGGCATGGCGATGGCATACCTGAGCCTGATGCCGAGGGTTGACAGGCTATTCTGCGTGCAGATGATCACCAAGCCGTGAAACAGTGTGCTATGCGGCGTTGGCAACATGGCCTGGTGTGCGCGCGGGGTGCATGGGACCCTGCTTGCCTTTTCTAGTCAAGCTTGCGCCTGGTTATGACGCTGAGGCAATACTGATATGTGGGCGTGTGGGCATGCAGGTTCACGTTCGAGCTGTCGCCGGGGCAGGTTCCGCTTGCCGTCATCAGTCCCTTCACGCTCGCGCCCAGGGAGGGCATCTTTGTGCGCCCTGTGCCGCGCGAGCATGCGCGTGCTGAGGAATGACTTGGAGCTCGTGCGCACAAGATGAAGCTGTGGTAAGGCTTTTGAGCTGAGGACATGGATGTGAGGCATGCTGCGGCAAAGTATCTGACATGCACCAACTGTGTGGCACCTGCGAACTCGACCTGATACTGTGCATGTTCAAGGCCATGCCTGCAACCAGGCTGCACAGAAAGTGCGGCGTAGCTGTAGCTGGAAACTGGCTGTTTTACATCAATATCCAGCATTCTCGCTTTTGTGGGTGCTTCATGTGTTCTGAGGGTACTGCATTTAGCTGTTTTCACTGAAAGCAAAAAACTTTTCAGAGGGTGAGCTGTGTCAGTAGTGCTGGCGATGTTCCTGGGAGCGGCCACCATATCACACATTAGCAGCTGTCAGTGTTGCACAGTGTGCGAAAGTCTGGTAGCTCCTCAGAACAGCTTGCAGCTGGCATGGTCTGGCGCGAGGGCGTGAAGCTCAACAGTACCATGGCATGATTCAATCATAATAATTGCGTGTTGTTATTTTCGCACCTGTAGTCGAGCACTTTCGGAGCCTCCATGACATTAGGCCCAGGTCGCATAAGCCGGAGTGGCGCCACTGCGCTGGTGGTACAGGCTTTTGAACTGATCATGGTGCTCATACAACGCTTGGCGGCTGTTTGCAAGTTCTCACGAGGCCAGGTGACAGCGGCATTTGCCCCCTGAGGCATGTATTACAGGCACTGAGCATTAGCATCCTGATTAGAATCAGTACATCTGTCATGACAGATGTATATATGGCACATTTACACCTGCACATTCCGCAGGCACTGCTGTGCACGTGCTCGCCTTATGGTGGCACTGCACGGCAGCCACTGCAGCAACTATTCGCATCACCGTCTGTCTGTTGTTTGACTGGGTCGAGCACTCAGCACTCCTGTAGTGCCTTTGATCTGCAATCTCTGCCAAATCATTTGAAGAAGTAGAAGGCAGAAGGCGGGAAACCTTTACTAATAGTAATAGAGGCATGGGCACAGGTTAACGAGGAAGGCAAACTGTACTCACACATAACCGGGTTTCCAACGAGGCTGTCAGATACCATGGACGTGTTTGACCTGTCGCCGGCAGTGCTTGCGGTCCTGCTAGCAGCGGTCGCCGTGGTGCGCACCCGCTTTTCTTCTTGGACTTGCTGTTAAGGCTTGCTGGGGCTGTGAGGACGTTCGTGGGTGGCTGGTCTGCCTGTAGTGTGGAAGTGTAAAGCTCCTGAGGGCCTCCGCTTGTCATGTATGCGCATACCATGCGGGAGGACGTGTGAGAGTGTGTCACAATCGGCTTTGCCGCTACCACAGAGCTGTTGACAGCTGACTCTGCCTGTTGTTTCAAGGTGCTAAGGAGCCGCGCCTCCTGCACAGGTGGTATATGGCTTTCATCCACTGTCGCGCTGGCGGTATAGAACGCTGCCGGGTCCGGCGCCGAGTTGGCTGTTTGGCAACCTCAACGAAGTGGTCAGGCTGGGCAACCATGAGGCGTACACAAAGTGGCACCGCATGTATGGACCTGTTTACAAGGCAAGCCCAACGTTCTCTACAGCTACCGGTGGCACGCACGCGTTGCCAGTGGCTCGCATGCTGCGCGATACATGTTTTACCAAGCCTGTGTACTGGCCTGGCTTGCAGGCCTGTGGGTTTGCCGCGAGCTTGCACTGCGCTCCCAAACTTGCTGAGACTGCTCAACCCGCCGACCTTGTGCCTGTTCAGTCGCGCAACATCGAGCGCCCTTGACATACCTTTGTGCTGGCTGCGCAGCTCTTCCTTGGCCAGCAGCCGGTTGTCGCCGTGCACGACCCTGCGGCTGCCAGGTGAGCATGCACTTTGTCTTCCGCTTGTACGGGCTTGGGCTGTCAACCAACCACCAGCGGCTGGCTTGCGCTCACTTGTTGGTGTCCGCTGCCCCTGCATGGGGTCGTGCCTTAGCAGGAGGATGAGCAGGAGGTTGAGGCACAATTGTCATGTTATGATATTGGCTGTCTGGAGGGTGCTCTGTGCCTGCTCGCCGTGCTTGTGAACCATGAGAGCTCATGGGGCCTGACGGGACCATCCGCCGCTGTGACAGGAAGGTGCTGCTGCGTATCCCAAAGCGGCACGAGATCCGGGGCCCAGCCTCGCTGCTGGTGGGCACAGAGGCGGAGTTCAACCGGGTCGGCCTGTTCAGCACGCACGAGTGCGCGCCCGCTCTGCGCGCACACGCGGCCCAGACAGGCACTTGTACTGGTGGCAGAGCTCCTTCATCGCGCATGCAGGGCCAGCCGCTCGGCGTATATGCGCTGTTGTTGTGTTCACGTCACGCCTCGTCTGCATTTGCGTTAAGGCTGCATGGCTTTGCTCGCAGCACTCGTGTTGCACAGGCTGCACAAAGTTGTTCTCTCCACGTCACAATGGCACTAGTGTTCCAATACGAGGTGACATGAAAGTTGTCTGATCGCAGACACTGCAACGGATCTTGAGTGTCGAACTTGAAGTGCGCGGTCATGCAGTGGCCATTTGCACACGTATTTTGCACATGCTCATCAGCGGGTTGTTGTTTGAGTGCAGCCAGGAGCTGCATCGGAGCCTGAAGACTGCGGCGTGGCTGCCAGTTGTCACAAGCGGCAGGTGCGAAGACTTGTGGCTCGCGAAACATTTCAGGCTGAAAGTAATCCAGAGTGCATGGGATGATCATCAGCTAGCTGGTGTCAGTCAGCTCATGTGACCTAGAGACGTTATTGGTAAGGTAGCTGCTGGATATGCACACACACACATGCACATATACAGCCGTGGTCCTTATGCCACTGCGGCATGTCGGCGGTGGCCGCAGCATGTCACTGCTGCGGTATGTGATGTTTGAGGCGATAGAGTGCATTGTTGCAGCCTTGTCTTCTGTAACAGGCTTGATGAGTGAGGGTGGCCGCAGCCTCGAGGCCGTGACGGGGCTGATGAACGAGGGCGTGGAGCGGCTGTGCGACACACTGGCCCGCATCGCCAAGGAGGGCCGCGACGTCAACATCTGGCGCCAGTTTGGTGCGCTTACTTGTTTGGCAGCCTGGCTGCTGCAAGCCTAGTCGCAGTGCAGTGAGCTGTGCTTTTTCGCGCGCCCATGGAGAGTGTGGTTGCAAATGTGGCTGCTTGCGGCCCTCTTCGATGTGGCCCTGCAAAAAGCTTGTTGCCCATGCAGCATCCCATCATTCAGCTACCTGACCCCAGGTGGAAAGGAAAGTACAGGCTTATGCACGGCATGCACTTGCACCATGGCGGTTTTAGGTAGCTTGCGCTACATGAATGATGAAGAGGCCGTCCTCCTTTGGTACAGTGCCTGCCACAATGGCCGCTATGGTGACCTCCCATGCTTGTGCATGCTGCAGGTTACATGACGATGGACGTCGTTGGCACGTCCGCATTTGGGTGCGCGCTGCTCTCGCTGAGCCTGTGACGTGCTGGACGCTGTGACGCTGGTGCATGCCTTTGGGTTGCATGCAGCCAGTTTCTTCGTGCGCGCAATCACTTGCTCACCTGGTCCGGGACTCTGCTTTGCACATGCACCGCTCGCTAGGAGGACGAGAGAGTCAGTGGAGGTAGGCAGGGCTTGCAGCAGTTATGCAGGTATTGCGTTGACCACTCGGCAACCCCCCATTCTTACACTGCTCAGCTACATTAGCAGGGACCCCTTTCTTTTAGAATTCTACCAGCTCATCATGGAGAGGGGCGCAGAGTGGATCTGCAGACGCAAGACAGTCCAGCGTCTGGGAGCAACAGCGCTGAAGCCGCCGCACTCGTTAACGCAGCGCAAACAATATTCGGCCTCGGCGGTGCGCACAACAGATAAAGGCATATGGCGTCTTCCTGCCGTAGTAAGCCGCAAAGACACTCGGCTTGTTTTCTGTTTTCTGTGGGCATACAGTGAGTTAATGTTATGCACAGAAATGTGTGCAAGTGCTTCACAGGTGCACCTGTACGTCCTGACATCGTTGTGTTGTGTATCCTGACTGAGCAGCGTTGTCACCAGCCTGCCAGAGATGCAACAGGCCCCCGCCTGTTCAGTGGTGCGCCACGCGCGGCCGGCGCGCGACGGCCGGCCCCGCGCGCGCAGGCATGACCAGCTGCCCGTACGTGCCGCCCGTCTTCCTGGCGCCCTTCACGCTGCCGCTCATGAAGCTGCTGGCGCGCTGCTTCCCGGACCGCAGCCTGCGCGAGGCGCGGCCGCGCGCACCGCGACTGCGACATGGCCGACACCTGTATGACATCCGGCTACATCAAGCGCCTTTATGTGTTGAGAGAGTTGTGAGTGACTGAGCTGCTTGTCACAAGACCTAGCTGCTTGCCATTGCTGACTGAGCTGCTTGTCACGTGACCTAAGTGCTGGCCACCAGTGAATTAGCTGCTTGTCACATGACCTAGCTGCTTGCTAGGAGTACTGGATGTCCGCTCAAGTCTGCAGGCGTGACGTCAGCGCGCACTGCTGCCCAGGTGATGGCGGCGCGCAAGGTGCTCCGTAGCACTGTGGAGGGTTTGATCAGGGAAACCCGCGAACGGGAGGCGCGCGCGGAGGCTGCAAAGGCGGCAGGCGGCAGCAACGGCGCCGCCGCGCACAGCGGGGACGGCGCCGCTGCCGGTGCCGCGGCGAACGGAACGGCAGCGGTGCGCTCCGCAGAAGCGTGTGTGCTGCTTCACTTGTTAACATTTCATGAAATGTGGCGCTGGTGGATTGCCGCAGCAGGCTCAAAGCAGCATGCTCAATTATTGCTGTGGACAAGTGCGGTGTGCCCAAGCGCGCAATTGACACACCATGCATACACCATAGCAGTCCGCTGTGGCATGCACATTTGCAGGGACTGGCGGCGTCTGCGGGCCGTGGCGCCAATATGGTTTTTGAGCCTGTGAGGTCAGGGCAGATATTGCCCGTCTCCGCACTGTGCAAGTAACAAGCAGCGGTGTGAGCACGTCCTTGCGTGACCACAGCACAACATGCGCGTGTGCAGGACGCGGCGGCGGCGCGGAAGCGCGCGCGTGCGATCAAGCCCGGCAGCTTCCTGTCGCTGCTGGTCAACGCGCGCCACGCCGACGGCGCGCACCTGAGCGAGCTGGAGGCCGCCGCGCAGGCCTTCACCTTCCTGCTGGCCGGTGCGCGGCGTGGGCGCCCTGCAGGTTAGTGTCAAGGTAGGGTAGAGACACGGCCGCGCAGGCTTCCACCTTCCTGCTGGCCGGTGCGCGGCATGGGCACGCCTTGCAGGGCTGCTCTGCGCGGGGCGAGTGTCGCGATTGAAACAGGCAAGGCCGCTGCGCACCGTTTACAGATACTAGCGCTGGACGTCAATCACAAACCATGTGCAGGTAGCTTGTGACCCGCGGTACTGCCACAGTCCTTGTGCGCCCACTGGCTGCATGGCCCTTGGGGCGCGCTCTGCACTGAGAAACCTCTTTGTAGGACTGCTTCATGCATGCGGCTGCGCCTTTGCATGGTGACTGGCATGGCACCACCTGCCGGCAATGAGCTAGCCTCGCTGTTGTGTGGCGCGGTGCAGGGTATGAGACGACAGCGTCCGCGCTCGCCTTCACGGTCTACTGCCTTGCGGCCAACCCTGACAAGTGTGAGAAGCTGCTGAAGGTGCGCGCGTGTGCTCCTCTGCTGGCTCGCAGCTGCGCATATGGCCAGCGCTAGGTTGCATGCACAGATACCTTGGCGCTAGTACGCTACTTGGACTGCCATATCGGCGCATCCAAGCCTTGTGAAGAGGTGCAGCCACTTGCAATGAAAAGGTGCCATGCACCATTTCAGTGCAGGTGTTGAGTGCCATTATGATGCTTAGTGGTCTAGGGGCCGTGCTAATGGTTCAAGGGCAGTGACACGCGCATCTGCATCGCACGCAGGAGGTGGACGCGGTCGCGCGCGAGGGCCCGGTGGGGCCGGCCGAGCTGGCCCGCATGCCCTACCTGGAAGCCTGCCTGAAGGTCCGCGCTGGCCCGGGTCGCGGCAGCGAGCAGCAGCGAGCGAGGGGTTGACTTCATGCACACCATGCGCTTACAGCTGTCTCCGCTGCACAGCGCCTCACATCAATTGACCGTCAACCTTGCCGGGCAAAGGACGCTGTGCAGTTGTCAGCGGGGTTGCGTGAAAAGGCTTATCTTTGGATGGGCAACCATGCAGCAGCTGTGCAGTTATGCAGCAGCTTGCTGCACCATGCGGCAGCTCTGCAGCGCGCCTGTGCGCTCTCCTTTAGACCTTAGGCTTCACTGTATGTGACTTTTGCATGTGCGCAGGAGGGGCTGCGGCTGTACCCTCCCGGCGTGTTTGCGGTGCGCGAGGCGGTGGAGGACATGGAGCTGTGTGGCCGCGCCATCCCGCGCGGCACCTGGGTCCACGTGCGCGACCCTGCCGCGCCCCGGCGGCGCGATCGCGCGGTCCCCCAAAAGTCCGACGTGCCTGGTGTAGCAGTGGTTTGTGAAGAAAATAAGCAAATGAGTGCGGGTGGGCTAGGCGGCCGTGCACAGCATCCATTGCGACCCTTGCTATGGCGCAAGGGGTAACTCGTAGAAAAATAATAGGGTATGTGTGGGGCCAGGTGGCCGTGTACGCCATCCACCGCGACCCCGCCATCTGGCCGGAGCCCGAGGCCTTCCTGCCCGAGCGCTGGGTGGCGGACCCGGCCACGGGCCGCGCGCCCGCGGACGACCTGCCGCCCGGCGCGTGGCTGCCGTTCGGCGACGGCAACCGGGTGTGCGTCGGCATGCGCTTCGCGAAGCAGGAGGCGCACATCACGCTCGCGCGCCTCTTCCAGCGGTGCGGCACCGGGCATGCGGTGGGTGATGCAAAAACTACGGAAGATGGGAGTGATGAAAAGGGCTGTTGCAGCCTCCGAAGGCGTGCCTAGACATGTTGCTTGTGTAGATATATAGATCTGCTGATGGGCAGAGTCGGCGTGCGTACCGTGCAAAAGTTATTGACAGGAACCGTGCTAGTGGCAAAGAACTCGCTATGACGTGACCTGTACAAGCGAAGCAGCGTGCATGTGTGCACCAATAGCAATACTGAGGCCCAGGGCTTGTGGCCTGCAGGTTCACGTTCGAGCTGTCGCCGGGGCAAGTCCCGCTGGCGGTGAAGAGCGCCTTCACGCTCGCGCCCAAGGAGGGCATCTTTGTGCGCCCTGTGCCGCGCGAGCATGCGCGTGTCGAGGAATAAGATGCAGCTTCGCGCTACCAAGTTACCCCAGCAACTCCCTAATGCATGCAATCAAGTTTGACTTGGTGTGTGTGCAGCTGAACGCAGTTACACGCTAGTGGTATTTGACGTTTGCGCCTTGTTCAAAAGCGAGGGCTGCCGTTGCAAATTATCAGCAACTCTGCCCAGAGCCTGCTGAGGTAGTCACGTCCTGGGAAAGATTGCGCCGTGATCTGCAAGTACCACATCTGTGGAACGGCTTACAAGGAGCTGCAGCACGTCTGTAGCCGGGCACCGCCCCTACGCACACCGCATGCTGCCACAGCCAGGTGATGCCCAATGGCACTGAGGCTCTTCCCAGCACGCATACAGGCAGCAGCCAGCGGCAGTCCTACTGGTTCCGGACAAGCAGGCAACAACCTGCCACAGGCCAGAGGATGCGAGCGCTCGCATGGCCCAACTGCAAGCAGCATGCGTGCATGCAGCAAGCTTCCACAGGCCAGAGGACGCGCGCGCGTGCATGGCCCTACTGCGAGGAGCATGCATGCCTTCAACGTGCCACCTCATGCGAAGTTGATGACCCTAAGCTTGGAACCGCACCCTCACACCTGCAATGGATCTGGCTCTGCAGCCTCGGCTCGGCGACCTAAGAAAAGCGCGTTGACACACTTCCCTGTGTATTCCATGATGCTGCTGCATGCTCACTCACACTGTCGCCCTTGCAGCATACCCTCCCAAGCCCCGTCACTCTACCCAGTGCAGCTCACCCCCATGTCCAGGTGGGCAACACCGCTCCCAGCGCACCATGACGCGCGCTCAACCCACCCACGCTGCGTCCTGCTCAGACGACGGGAACGGGCACCTCTGTAGCGGCGGCCGACGTTGGCGGAACATGCGATCCGACCTTGGGGCCCCTGCGCTGGTAGCCGCTCCCTGCACCTGCGCCTGCGCCTGCGTGCGCGGCGCGGCAGGGTCATGGCGCGCACGTTTGCAGACATGTAATCTGCCCAGTTCCTAGCAGAGATCTCACCAGCTTGCCCCTGGCGCTAGCTGAAAAGGCTAGTCTCCCTAATTTTCCCAAGCTCTCCGCAGGCACACATCTCTGTATCCAGTGCACACCCACAAATTGGTTTGGTCGGCGACCAAGCTGACAGGGCTGGGCCGACGACCGCGTCAGCCAGTGTCATGCCCCCACAGGCCTTGCGATGGATGACATACCCCGCCGCCCCTGCAGCTGGCTAGCAAGCTTGGCGAAATGGAGGTCGAGCTCAACCCAGGAAGGCCGTTCCGAAACGCTGCTGGGCCTCGACGGGGATACGTGCACCGCCTGACGGGCCCCTCCGGCATCCCTGCTCTGAGGCCGGGGTCTGTTGGGCACTGGACAGGGAGCCCAGAAGCGCAGCAGCGCGGGCGCGCCCGCAGGGGGCCAGGGAGTCCTCCGCATCATTGTGCGAGCCGACCATGTCAGACAGAAAGCCCGGGAGGGCAGCAGCGCGGGCGCGCCCGCGGGGTCCAGGGAGTCGTCCGCATCGTCGTGCGAGCCGACCAGGCCGATGAGGAGCAGGTCGAGCGCGGCCACCGCGAGCGCGCCCGCGAAATACACCTTGGCGTGCGTCGTTACCTCGCCATAGTCGCCAAAGCTGCGCGCGCGCCGCTGCCCGGGTATAGGGTAGGATAGGGTTTGGATAGGGTAGATTAATTTTGCCTACAGGGATAGAGTATGGGTAGGTTTAGAGCCGTAGTCGCCGAAGCTGCGCGCGCGCCGCGGCCCGCTGGACTGGTGAGCGGCTTGCTGCCGGGCATGGCTGCAGGCAGGCAGGCCTGGGCGGTTGCAGGAGAAGTTTGGCGCAAAGGCGACAATGTGTGGCAGTTGGGAGCAGCATGGTTGCATGCACAGGGATGCCCAGGGCCTGCACTTGGGCAGCCGGGGCAGGGGTGTGAGATTGCCGCAGCAACTGGCCGTGCCCTCGGGCCCAGCTGCGCAGCAGGGGGCGCACGTGAGCCAGCTGAGGAGGAATGCGTTGGCGGCGTCCATGGCGAGCACGGCGCCCACCGCCAGCAGCGCCGCCAGCGCGGCGCGGTGCGCATACACGCGGGCTGCGCGCGTCCGCCGCACATGCTGTGACTTCATGAGCCAGGGTTGCGCCAGGGTGTCGCGCACATGAGCTTGTGCAGCCGGCAGCGCCGCCAGCGAGGCACGCTGCACGCGCGGGCCGCACATGCCTGGCAGCAGGCATGCTCAGAGGGTTGCACGGGCTGCACGGGCGTTACTGCAGACATGCACGGCGAGCCTGTGCAGTGCGTTGCTGCCGCCGCGCATCACATGCAATGCGCATGCGCAGCGATACGCACCGGCACTGAGCGCGACCGCAACCAGCGTGAAGACGAAGAGGTGATATACAACTGCGCCCTCAGCCCAACACGTGAGTGGTGACCACACTACATGCGCGTGCGGCACCTATGTGCGTACGCTGCATCTGCACCCGCCCCTGCATGCCTGTCCTGCCATGACGCATGCACACTCGCAGACTTCGCCATACTTGAAGCTGCACGGGGCTTACAGACAGGGAAACGCCTGACATGCCCCCCCTCAGCTGGACATGCGCTGGGGTTGTCATCTTTCGAGTGCCACACTGCCGGGCCAGATAGCTATGTGCTGATGCCTGACATGCATGTCACTGCTGGCTCTGGGGCGGGCGGTTCAGAGCATGCGGTCAAGCCTTGCGGGAGCTATTCCTTGCATGCAGCTGTGGCGCGCGCGTGCCGATGGTCCGCGTTGAAAAGCCCAAGCAGAGCGCAGGATGCAGGCAGCCGGGCCGCACCCTTCCACCACTGGTAGGCGTAGTAGTTGCGGCAGCTGATGGTCGCCGGCCCCAGCTCGCCGATGCCGCCGCCAGCGGGCGGGCCCCCCAGCACCTGCGCGCGCAGCTCGGGCTGGCATGCCATGATGCAAGGCTTGCGCATGGTGTGCGCGCTGCGGACCGTGGGAACATGCATGTGGAGAGCAGGAGGCCGTGTCCTGTATGTGCAGCCATGGGAAGAGCAGGGCAGTCAGCATTTGTGCTACTTTTCGAAAGTGCATGGCGTGCTCCTGGAAAGGTGCCTGCAGCATTTGCATAAGGATGCAGTACGAGCTGTGTACTTAACTTGCGCAGCTTTTTCTGCAACTGCCACATGCACCGCAGTATGCCCCCATACTGAGTTGCATGAAACGCTCGCTCTGTAGATGCTGCACAGGGTGCTGGATCAAGGCTCAATGCTTTATGATGTACGCAAAGTAAAAGAAACACACAGAAAGGAGAAGTGCGCACACAAGGGGCGGCCCCCCGGTTCCTGGGGCGCGCCTGGTTGGAGTACAGGGCGTCGCAGCGCGACTGCAGCGCGATTACGCCCGCCAGCATGAGCACCCAGGCCAGGAACGCGAGCGCCAGCGTGGTCAGCAGGCCATTGCGCCAGGCCCAGGGCTGCATCCAGCCTGCCATTCTGTCCGCCTGGCCCGCCGCGCAGGGGGCCGCGCACCATGAGCGCAGAGCTTGCGCACGGGGTTGCAGCTACATGAGCATGGCATGCGACCGCGCTGACACCCGCAAGGCGCAGGCGCATGGCCAGCTTGGGCACAGAGCAGGTCTGGAAGCCCGCCATACGGCGGGGGCAGCTCTGCCGGTTACTGAGAGCAGCCTCGACCAGGCAGGGCTCTGCGTGCCAGCGAGCGCATGCAGCTTCCCGGTGCACATGCAGGGCAGCCTGCCTGACAGGGAGCATCAAGCTCCTACAGTACAAGCGGCAACAACATGAAATAGACAGCATGCTCATGTCATCTGCATTGTCTGCTAGGACTGTCCTAAAGCTCATTTGCGCAGCAAGAGCACGCACAAACACGCTTCGCGGAACGGGACAGTCAAGTCAGCAGTATACGCAAGTACACGCAAGGCACATGGTGGCCTACACGCACGATTACGTAAACCAACTCTGGAACGCGTGCTTAAGCTTAAGAAAGGGAGGAAAGCTGCCAAGCTGAGAGAACTGCGAGCACACTAGAAAGCACTCTTATGGGCTGCAGGTGCACCTCAAAGAGTGCGCGGAGCTGAGTCACGGTGGCTGAATTGCTAGCAAGCCTTGGCCTTGCGCAGCATACCAGGGTCACCTGCACTCAGCGGGGCTGCGGATGCGCTTAGGTGAGGAGGCGATTTTCTATGCTCGGCGGCACAGCCTTCTTGGACGCGCAGCTGCTCCCTTCTTGGCCAGCAACTCTAAAAAGCACTTGCCAATTTGTTGCAAGCTGAGCTGTCAGCCACTTGAGCTGGCAAGGCAGGTGCAGAACTATTTGCATTCTCCAGGGTGCACGACATCATCATTTCTTGGATGCATCAGGCAAATGCCCTGAGGTGTGTCATGCCACTCTGATTGATAATCGCACTCAAAGACATGTTACCTGTGCATGTTGCCTTTCGAAGCATGCACAGCATGCACGGCAACAAGCGGCCAACCACAACACCGTCTGTGCGCCTTGACATGTGGCAGCACTCCAAGGGCCCCAGGCTTCCAAGCTGACGTAGCATGCGCAATAACCCACCCACCACCGTCACGCCACACATCACAGCAGCGCATCAAGGGGCGCTGCGGCCAGGTCGCTCAGGCTCCGGTACGTCGCAGGCTCGCTCCGTCGCCCCGGCCGGCGCGCTCTTTCCGCTCGCGGCGCCCACTCCCAGCTGCGTGCGGCCGCTGGCTGGACGCCCGGCGGCGGCCGCGCCACCGGATCTGCCCAGTCAGGGTCGTCCCCGGGTGCCCAGCTGGCCATGGGCATGCGCACGCCCCATGCGGGGTCGGGGTACAGGTCATCGTCAGGGTTCAGGTCAGCGCACGCGCCATCCGACAGCTTGTCCAGGCTGCAGAAGGTTCGCCGCGGCGCCGTCGCAGCTCTGGCGCCCGCCCGCGCAGGCTGCGGCGCGTTCGGCGCGGCGGCCTCGCCCGCTGCCTGCGCGCGCGCTGCGCCCGGCTGCTTTGCGTCGTCGCGGCCCTCAGCGCCAGCCCCGCCTGCGCCCTGGTCACGGCGCCTGTGCGGGCGCCAGGGCGCGCGCGCCGCCTCCGCCTCCGCCAGCGCGGCCCTCGCGCCCTGGCGGCCGGCGCCAGGGCCTCCCAGCTTTGCGGCGGGCGCGGCCCGCGCTTCCTCAAGAGCCAGGCCGGGCAGCTGCTCAGCGGGCGGCAGCGGCCGCAGCGGCGTGCGCGCGCGGCCGGCCGGGCGCACGCCGGCGTCAGGGCGCGCGCTCCCTCCCGCACGGGGCGGCGCGGCCGCCCCGGCCCGCCCGGGCTGCATGCCGCGCGCGCCCGCCTGCCCCGTGGCTAGCGCCCGCGCGTGCTCAGGCACAGGCCTGTCCCTGGGTCTACTGCGGCTGGCTGCCCTGCCAGCAACGAGGTCGGGATGCAACAGTGCACAGCGCCTGCCCACATCGCCAGCAGCGCCCGCCGGCGCAGGGGCTGGGTCGGCGTCCCCGCATGCAATGGCGGCCTTCGCCGGCCCGGCACCTGCCGGCGCGCCGCGCACGGCTGCCGCGGCCGGCAGCAGCGCGAGCGGGGCCGCGGCGCCGCGGAGTGCCGGGGCCGGGCCGCCGGCGGCCGCGGCCGCGGCCGCGGCGGCCGAAGGCGCGGCCGCCGGCAGGTGGAAGTGCGCGCGCAGCACCTCCGCGAGCCGCGTGGCGGACAGCGCCTGCGCGCGCGCGCGTGTCAGGGTGCGGCGCCTGACGTGAAGCTGGTGCTCCGCCGGAGGCTGCGCCTGGCCGTGCGGGCGGACAGCTTGCTTGCGGGGTTTGAAAGGGCCTCCATGCGCCAACACCCAGTCTTGTGGCATGTGATGCGCGTGGCTTCCGCGCGAGCAGCCAGTGCATGGCTGAGCAGCCACATGACGGCCAATCGCCCGATAGGTGTATAAGGGACGGCCCTGCACCGAGTGAGCACGCCCGGCGTGACACCTCGCCCGCGCCATCCGGCTGCACAAAACAGCATCACAGGAGGTAGGATGGCGGGCCCACCTCGAGCGCGTCGCCGCCGCGGTCGGTCAGGGCGGCCGCCTCCAGCAGCGGCCCCACGCCCGCGCGCGCCGATGCGCCGCCGATGCCCTGCAGGGGCCGGGTGCGCTCAAGGTCATTGAAACCGGCGTGCTGCGCATTGCACCAAGCGCGATGCAGGCCCGTGGCGCCATGCAGGCATGTCCAACGCATTCTAGCACTGGCTGTGCCTTCGCGTGTCAAGCTCAGCACCCCGCAGCTCGCATGTTGGCAGCTCGCCACCTGTGATGGCCAGCCTTGTTTGCCTCTCCGCAAGGAACATGCGTGGTTGCGAGCTGCAGCGCCAAAGTATCAGGAGGCTGCAAGCAGCACGTGCAATGATCAGATTCGGCCTGGTTACAGGTCTCCAGTTGAAGGGAGCTGCGCGCCTGCGGCCCCGCGGATGCGCGCGCGGCGGACAGGCCGCCGCTGGGCGCCACCGCCTGCGCGCACGCACGCGCGCGCGCCTGTCATGCAGCGCGGCTGCCTGGTAGCAGCACCGCGCCAATGGAGTAGATATGTTGCGGCTGTGCGAGCTGGGCGACGCGCCGGGCATGAAGGCGCTGGCTGCCGCCAAGGACCACCAGGTCTCGCCAGTCGCCCGCCCGCTCTCCTATAAGCATAGCATAGAACAGAGTGCAGCCAACCTAGCCCCCCTACCTTTTCTATGGCACCAGCCCAACGCACCTGCATCAGGCGCGCCATGAGCGCAGCGAGCTCCTGCGCGGCGGCAATGTCAGCGCGCGCGCGCTGCTGCAGGCGCTCGGCCTCAGCTCGTTGCTCCGACGCGCCGCGCTGCGCCTCCTGCGCGTCCCGGCGCGCCTCCCGGGCAGCGTCCCTGCACCCAGCTCCTGAGTGCTGAGCGCTTGACGAGACCTTGTAGATCGGCCTGCACTTGTTGACACGTGTGTGCAGAGGCTACCGGAGAGGCCTGCGCAGGCTGACAGGGAGTCCTGACAGCACACGTCCTTCGGTCCAACCCTTCCAGTGTCCATGCGGAGCAGGCGCTTGCATGCACACAGCCGCAGCCGCGAGGCCGGCGCACTCTGCCGTCTGCCTGCCCGCGGCGGCCGCGGCGGCCGCGGCCTCCGCGCCGCACGCGCGCGCCTCGGCCCGCGCCGCGCGCGCCTCCGCGGCCTCGGCGGCCGCGGCCGTCGCGCCCAGCTCCAGCTCGAGGCCGGCCATGGCTGCGCGGACGGGGCAAGCCATGTCCAGGCTGGGGCAACTGTGATGCATCGCTGGGCCTTTGAGTGGTGGCTCTGCCTCCACAAGCCCTTTGCTCTCCTGTTTGGAAACATGGTGCTGGGCTGGGCATGGGCGGCAGGTTGAGAGGAAAGGCGTGCAGGGGCCAGCCGGCGCGCCCGCGGCATGGCGCGCCCGCAGTGCGGCCAGCTCCTCTGCATGCCGGGCCGCGTCGGCGGCGGTGCGGGCGCGCAGCTGCAAATGCTCCTCACGCTCGCAGCGCAGCGCGCCCCCATGCGCGGCGGCCGCGGCCTGCCGCACGCAGGCTATTGCGCACGGGATATGCGGTACTCATCGTGTCGCTACGCGGCCGGCAGGCAAGCGGCTGCGCATGCGTGGTAGTGTGTGCATGCATGTGAGGCTCATGGTGATGAGAGGTATGCGGCGTCCGATACGCTGCAGTAGGGCAATACTAAGGCTCTTTACGCGTGGCTTAGCTCGTCAAGAGCTGCCTGGAGATGTGACACGGAGCTTGCGAGCCCCGGTGGAAGCAGGCACCTCAGTAGATTCTGCCCACTTCACAGGCGAGGGTCCTCAAGGGGCGCGCCTGCGCCGCGGCCAAGCGCGCGGCCTGCGCGCACCGCAGCCATGCGCGGAGGCAGCGCGCCGCGCGCCACGCGGCCAAGCGCTGCGCCGCACGCGGGTGGTAGCCGCCCGCGCGCCGGCCGCCCGCGCCCCGGCCGCCCGCGTCAGCGGCCGCACTGGCGCGTGCGGCCTGCCGGCCGTCCGCGGCCCTGCAGCCAGGCGGCTTCCCTGCGCCAGGGGATACGGGAGGGTCCGGCTGCCAGAGCGGGTTTAGAGTCAGGTCCGGCAGCCCCAACGGGCCCTGCTCCCCAGGCCCCGGCGCTGGCGCCCGGGGGCACGGCCGGCCCGCCGCGCCCGCGCCGGCGCTACCGCTGGTCCCTGCCGCGCCTGCAGCAGGGCCAGCAGGCCCTGCGTCGGCCTCTGCGGGCGCGTCCGCAGGGTCCGGGCGGGGCTGCGGCGCGAGCGCCGCGCGCAGCACGGCCTGCAGGTCCGCGATCGTCTGCTCGGCGTGCTGCGCCTCCAGGCGCAGGCGCTGCAGCTCGGCTGCGTGCAGCTGCCGCTCCAGCCACACCTGCGCCGCAGGCGGCGGGTCAGCGCGCAGCACCCCAAAGCAGCAACCTCCCGCCCTGCTACTTGTGAAGAGCCTAAAGCTGTTGCCCGGAGGTCGTCAAGCACTGTTCACCGGCTGCGACAGGCCGCTGTGCAGGCCGGCGAGGCAGGCATGCCGAGCGCGGCACCCACCGGCGCGTCCTGCTCGGGCCCAGGCGGAGCGTCCTCGTTCACCGCGGCGCGCATGCCCCCGACAGCGCGCTCTCCAGACTCGCCTGGCTCCAGGTGCTGCGGCGCTGCAGCTGGGTGAGGCGCGCAGTCTTTGGGCCTACACGCTTACCAGCCAGTATATAGCAAGATGCAGAACACATCTGCAACGACGTCATGGCCTCACCTGCAGCCAGGCGCGGCCCAGAATTGAGCTGTTACCAGCAGCCACAACTGCCTGTCTGAGCGCGCACCGCCCGTCACAGCCGTTCCCGTCCCAGAACGCGCCTGCGAAGCACGCAGAACGCACTGACATCCACACACTGGCGTGCGTGTGGGACAGCCGCAACAGCTCACGTGGCAGCGCCAAGAGTCTAGTACACCAGGAGCAAGTAGCGCAGTAGCCTTGACACACTGCAGACGCGAGAAACGCGTGGCTGCATACCCGCTCAGGCGTACGTTTGCAGAGCACGCGAGGGCGTGTCTCCCCTGCCAGTTGTTCCTGCTTGCACTCAACACTAGCTGGCCAGCAGGGCAGGATTCTGTCTTTAGAGCGCTCTCTTACAGGTAAAGTTTTTGTACATGCCAACTTGGTATGTTGCTTGGTGTTACCAAGCTTGGCAAACATATTGGTAATCCATGTGGCTCTGCAGTGCAGAATCTGCATGCAGACACGGTGCGCACCATCAAGTCAGAGGAGACAGCAAAGAGCTGCATGGGGCTTCACTGCATTTACTGTGCTTGTACGCCAACGATTTACGCCAGACTGCTGCTACCGACTCACACACAACACACCACCACGCCAGCCATGGTCAGCCGTCTGCGCCCTGCAACAAAAGTCCCAATTTCATGCAATACTTACCAGGTGCTCACAAGCAACCACTGCTACAGGGCGGCCAGTGTCCTGGAGCACCCAAAGAATATCCTAAGAACATACCTTGCATGCATGGCATGCCAAGCAGACACATGGTGGTGCACATGCACACACTCTAGCAAAGCAGCTATTGCTCTGCGCCCCGCTCACTGCAGGCCACTTCCCGGGCGTGCTTAATCATCAATGGCTGTTCTAGAAAAGATACAGCCAGGAGGAGCCTGCCGCACAGATGCTGGAGCCGCCCGCACAGAAATATGTCACTTCCAGAGCAAAACGTACTCATGCAACACACCATAATATCTAGCCACAACGCTTACAGAATGCCGGGACGTGCCTTTGCTGCGCTTCAGCTGCCAGCAGCCTAGCACCCGGCCTGCTTGGCGCATGGGTTTTCCAAGGAAGTTCAGACATTCTCACAAATCAGTCCTAGAGGCGGGCGTGTTGTGCTGCTTGGGCAACAACGGGCTCCCCATGCCTCGCGGCCTGCCCATGCGTTTGTGTGATCTCCCTCTGACGCTGCCAGGGAGATGCTTTGCATCGTAGCCCGACTCACGGTCCACCACTTTTGTAGACTGTCATGCATTTGACTGCTGGCGCTTCCCAACGACTATCCTACAGCTGCCACCGCCTTCCGGAGCTGGCCACACGGCAATTGGACCCACGATCGCTGCAATGTACCCAGGAAAGTATCCGACACACGCGTCAAAGGCTGCCCTGCTACCGCTCGCCGGCAAGCCCTCCCTCGGCGGCAGCGGCCACCTGGGGGAAGTCATGCAGGGAGGCCGACGTCGGGACGGGTGATGGCAAGGCGCTTGACAGACCCGTCGGCGCGCCGACCTCCTCGGGCTTGCCCGCCGCAGGGTCTGCCCCTCCACCCTCACGCTCGGACGCAGAAGGCGCGCGGGCGTCCATGTCGACAGGCAGCCGCGCGTCGTCGCGCGCGCACAGGATGATCTTGGCGGCCGTCGCGGGGTGCAGCAGCTGCTTGATGGCCTGCCCCGCCGCGCACGCAAGGGCATCACTGGCCGGGGGGCGCAGCGGGCGGGCAGGTGGCTGCCACGCGCTGCAGGGCGCAGCCAGAGCATCCGCGTTGGCTGCCATCAGGACTGCTCTGGGCGCGCGCGCGCAGGGCGGAACCCTGGACGTGCGGCGCGCAAGGCCGCGCGACGCGTGAGCCCACCCAACAAATAGAGGCTCTGTGACTGGCGGGCGGGCGCGGGCGGCGTGCGCGCCTGCACGGGCCAGTGCACCACGCGCGGCGTCTCCACCAGAAACAGGCGGTGCAGGCGCGCTGGGTAGTGCTTGTTCAGCGTCAGCGCGACGACCTGGATCAGGCGGACCACCTTGCCCACCTGCGCAGGGTAGGGTAGGGTTGCCAGTTGCCCTGGCCGGCAGGTACGATGGCAGCAGCAGCAGTGTATGAAGGGGCCAGGATGCAGCCTGTGCACGCCCCCTTCGCCACGCGGGGCATGCACAGCTTGCATTCGCAAAGCTGGGTCATGGGCGCTGCAGGCACATGCCACCGGCTGCCGCAAGCCGCAGTCTGGGCTCCATGGCATGCGCAAGGCAGCCAATGCGTGCGTCTGTGACGCCCCGGCTTGAAGCAGTGCTGGGGGGTCAGCTGCCGCAATTTGTGGCCTGGGACCAGGGGTGCCACCCGGCTCCCAGCGCTCGCAACGCGCCTGCATGGTTCTAGCACAGGCTGCCGCACGTAGCGTGGGCGCACTGCGGCAGCCCAGCACTGCCACCAGCTTTACACGCTGGACAGAAAACCCTGTGACAGGGCCACCGCACGCCGCGCGCCTGCAGCGTCGGCGCGCCGCGGCAGTCTAGCACGACCACCAGCTGCTCCGGGCGCCCCGGCGCGTTGCTTAGCCGCACGCCGACCGCCGCCTCCACCTCCGCCACGACCTGCCGCACAGCTAGGGTTTCAATGCATCCCATGCTCGGCAGCCGTGTCGGAACGCCGGCTTACTCTCCACGCGCTTCCCCATCCCACCCAAACTCGCAAGACCGGGTGCACCTGTATTTGCTGGCACGCATCGGCAGGCCATGACGGGCGCAGCAGCAGGAGCCCCGTCATGGCTCAGGTGGTTACACGTAACACCCCTGCGGAGCGCTCACCGCCTCAGCGAAGCGCGCCGCCGCGGCCGCGTCGCACGTGCGCAGCGCCGGGCCCAACCGGATCGTCAGCACGGGCCGCGCGGCCTCGTCCGCGCCCACCCACTGCACCTGCGCGGGCTCCGCACACGGCCCGTCGGCGCAGCGGCTGCCACACGTCTCTCACGCCACACGCCTCTCATGCCGCGCCGCTGTAAAGACAAGGCGCGCTCCATCGGGTTGCGGTCCACGGGGTAACATGTGCTGGCGCAGGAGCCGGGCGCGCACGCAGCGCCGTGGCAGCGCGCCCGCGCCTCCTGTCTGCGCGGCGAGCTCCGCGGCAGCGCGCTGGCCGCTGCGGCGAGCTGGCAGGGCAGGGCGGGAGGGCGCGCTGCGCACCAGGTGCGCCCACTCCGCGCGCTCCTCGGCCGGCATGAACGCGTGCGAGGCCAGCCAGGCCGCCGTCTGCTCCGCGCGCGCCGCACCCAGCTCCAGCGCGTGCCGCCTGCGCGTTGCACCAGCACACTCAGTCGCGACACTGTCGAGACGCTCCTCCCAGTCAAGTGATTACGGTCGGCGGCGCGCTGGCCGCGTGCTGAGGCTGCCGAGGAGCGCCAGCTGATAGCCTTGGCTTGCGCCGGTCTGCTGCTGCACTTCACCAGGCGCGCGTCTCTGCTTTGGGGCCGGCGAGTGCGCCCTGGCCGTGGCGCGGGTCAGGCAGCTGCTTGCGCCAGCACCAAGGCGCTGCAACGTGTCCTGACCTTACGCATGTCGCCTTCAGCAAAATATCACATGCTGATCAAACCACCTCCCTGTTTTAATTGTGAAACCAGCACATTGCAAGGCAGCTGACCTTGTCATTCAGCAGAGTCTGCACCAAAGCACCGACCGGCTCCCAGGAGTGCAGGCGCGCGCACCGCTCCTCGCGCGTGTGCGCTTTCAGCAGGCCCATGGTGGCCGCAAAGCGGAAGAGCTCGGCGTCGGTGTCGTCAAAACGCGATGCCGGCAGGGCCACGTCGTGCGCGGCCAGCAGCGCGCGCATCTCCGCCATCTCTGCCCGGTAGGCGGCGGCGGCGGCGGCGGCATCGCCCATGCCCTCCGGCAGCGGCAGCGGCTGCATCGCGGCTGCGCTGTCGCGGCTGCGCTGCCTCCGCCTCGCGGCCTCCTCGTCCGCCCCAGCCGCGCTGTGCGGCGCGCTAGCATCTGCTGCGGCCGCACACCCTACGCCGTCTGCTTCCTGGCCGGCGGCGGGCGGCGGCGCGGCGGCGGCCTGGATCGCGGCGTCCGCAGCTGCGCCGCTCGGCTCGCCGCCACCCTCACGCGTGGACGGCTGCTGCTGGGAGGCCTGGTCGAGTGCGTCAGCGGGCGCGCTGGGCGGCAGCGCGCTGGCGGGCGCAAGCTGCGCTGCGGGGCTCGTGGCGAGCGCGTTCCGCGCGCCCACCACGCCCCAGGGCAACGGCAGCGCAGGCACCCAGGACGGCACGCTTGTAGCTGCGGCCGCCGACAGCGCGGCGCCCGCCGCCGCGCCGTGCGCCTTGACGGCGCGCGTGACCCACGTGCGCGCCTGTGCCACGGGCACCTCAGGCCGCGGGGCGATCTGCGCACGTCGACGCGGTTCGAAGACACAGGCTGCAGAAGAGCGGTGTTAGGCACGGCGTCAGCAGGGAGCTTGTGCCTGTGCAAGGAGGCAGCGCGGCACACCTGTGAGCGGCCGGACGGGGACGCGGCTGCATCCGAGCCAGCGAGCTGGCCCAGTGGCAGCTGGCTGGCGGCGACCCAGCACGCAGCGACCGCAAAGGCCGGCTTGGCAACGCGGCCCGAGTATTCATAGAATCGGCTCATCGCGAGCGGCGCAGGGCGCGCAGGGGCACCTGCCTGCCTGAGGGGCGAGCCCGCTAGCCCCCCACAGCCAGGGGCTCCCAGCATCACATCATAAGCAGCCCTGCTCCTTTACTGAGCCGTGTGAGCCGACTCAAGCGTAGTGCGCCCGCAGCAGGGACCAACGCTAACAGCCGCGCAGGAATATGCTGCAGCGCTGTTACACACAACGTCTGGGTACCCGCACTGCACGACCAGCAAGGTGCAAGACTGGATTGCAAGTTCAGCAGCAGCGCTTTTGGAGGCTCAGTGTTGAAGTGGGTGGCGCTGCGCTCGCAGGCACGCGGCGTTCACTGCCCAGGCTACTAACGAGAAACACGACAACAATTGCTCTGCACCTTCCTCTCGCTGTCGATCTGGCGTGAGGCGTTTGGTGGGCAGACTTGCACCGCTGAGCAGCGCAGCTGCGGGCGAAACCATGGTAGGGTTAACCAACGTTGGCACTTCAATATTTGATGTACCAATGTAGCGGCTGCTCGTACCTCGCCTAGTTGCCCACATGGTCCACGGCAGGACACACATGATTGACAGCAGGACCGCTGCAATAGTCGTTGTGTCGCCTACTGCTATGAGCACAGCTGTCGTCACAGCGGGAGTTACACTTCTTGCCACATCTACTGCCCCATACGGCAAGCTCAGATGTGTTTTGCTGAGCAACATGCAGTGCATATGCATTACATTTGCAATGCCGTTTGCCAACCCGGTAATGACGCTCATGTGTGCTTGACCATGCGTTCACGTACTTGAGCTTGCCACTCCCCACGTGTGCTCTGAAGCACAAGTCAGCCCAGAGCCACCTATCTGTGCACAACACACCTATAATCTGCAGCGCAGTATGTCAGTGCCCTCCATCTAGCCAACTGGCAACGCACCCTGCATGTAGCCTAACGGCGCCTCCTGACAGGCACAGCCCTCAACGCTCTGAACCCATCCCGCACGCTGCAGGGTGCGCGGGCCGGCCGCTCAGGCGCCCCGCTCGTACTTCTTGATGTCCCACACGTCCAGCACGCCGCTGGCGACGGAGGGGTCGGTCGCCGCCGCCACCGCCGCCTTGGCCACCGCCTGCACGCGCCGCACAGCGTTGGTGCAGCCATGCAAGCGCATAGCCCCTACCCTATACCCTAACCCTATGCAGCAGCCTCACCGGCCCGGCCACCGGCCGCCACACAGCGGCTCCAGGATGCCTGCGATCATGGTGGAAGCTTGCAAGTGCCGCACAGCGACGTCCGCAGCCTTGCAACTGTTTTGAGTGCAGCGAGCTGTTGTGGAAAGCCCCACCAGGATGCTAGACCCTGCAGTTTGCTTGCAGGCCTGGCAGCAGTGCCGTGCACACTATTGACTCACTGCATGCGCTGCTTGCGGAGGGAGCGGACCTGCACTGAGACCGGCGGCACGAGCCCCGCGCCTATCAAAGGCGCGTTTGCGAGCGACTTTGTTGGCAGCAGGCTCAGGAGGAGGTCCAGGGGCACGCCTGCACCGCGCCGCGCAGGTTCGTGAGCATGGCATGCAGACGGGACACAATCGCGGTTGCCATGCAGCCGCCAGTTGCCGCCGCCAGTTGCACAAGGCGCTGGCTCATTTGTCACGCAAGCTGCATGATACCTGCCGCTGCCCCCGGCCTCGACGCCTTGTCCCTGGTTGGCGCCGGCCCGAATATGCTGCCTAATGATATGCTTCTTACATTCAGGCGGCGCTTAGGTTCCATAGCGGCGCTCACAACGAGGCCGAGCACAGATGCGGCAAAGCGACATAGCGCGTGCAGGAGCAGAGCAGCGCACCCACGAGGTCGAGCGGGACGCCGATGCCGCCGACATAGCGCGTGCCGCGGATGAAGCCCGGGCGCAGCGCGACGCCGGACGTCGGGAAGTTGATGGCCAGCGCGTCCTCCGCCCGCTTCTTGCCCTGGAAGTAGCCAGGCAGCACCCCCGCTGCGCGCGCGGGCGGCGCGGTGTTGGCAACAAGCAGCGCGATGTTGGCAACAGGCGGCGCGATGTTGGCAGCTAGCCGCGCGTGTGCACCGTGCTGCTGGCGCACGTCGTGCACTCTCCCTGGCACTCAGGTAACCTGGCGGGGAGCTGCAGCGGACGTCACAGGAGATGCAAATGATGATCCACAATTTTGTCATCCCATCCTGGCGCGCCTGGAGCCATCCCAGCAAGCATGTCCGCAGCGCTAAGCAGCAGGCAACCACATGAAAGTTCAAGACCGTGTGCCACTGCGATGCCCACCACGTCATGACTTCATCATATTTATCGAACGCTCGCACCATGCCGCCCCGCTCGTCACAAGCCACCCCGCAAGCCCAAACGTAACACATACCTAGGATGAAACATGCCCCGCGCGCACCTGGGAACTTGTAATCGTGCACGGAGACAAATGCTGCGCGCGCAATGCCCGCGCTCGCGGCCTCCCTGAACACTGTCACGCTCGCGTCGCCACAAATCTGCGCCGCACCGTGCAGCCTTGGTGACGCTTGGGGGTCTGGGTCCAGCACACCCGGCGTCCCACACCGTCTGACTGCATGCATAGCCGCCTGCAGGTATGCTCATGACACAATTCCGCCTGCCCGCGCTGCGGCATGTTCCCGTGCGTTCGCGCGCCAAGGAGCATCCATACGCAACTGCACGCAGGGCGCACTTTGTACATGGCCGCGTTGGTGCCGAAGCCACCCAGGCAGCTGATCACGCCAACGGCGCCGTCCAGCTGCCCGCGCCATGCGCCTACATCAAACGCGTCAGCCTGCGCGCTGGCCGTGCCCGCGCTCAAACACCACAGACGACATGTCAATGATTGTGCCTGGAGGCTCAAAATATTGCATTGCAAAGTGTGCGCACGTCACATGCACAGCACCGCGCAGCGCGCTGGTGATATGCGCACACACAGGGGCACTGCTGCATCGCCAGCATGCAATTGATCCTCATGCAGATGAGCAGCACCCAGGCTACAGATGCAGGCGCGCTCCAGGGCCGACCCTGGAAGTATACTTACATTACCCCGCTGCACCGCCTGCCGCCGCCGGTGTCCCTGCTGGTGCCTGGGCTTTACGGCCCTGTCCGGCGCATGGCCACGGAGCGCGGCAGCGCGCTGCGAGCGCGCGCCTGCAGCCAGGTGACCTCGTCGACCCAGGGCGCGCGGTGCTGCGGCGCGCCGGAGCGGTTGACGCTGACCACGCCCAGGCCGGTCCGCAGCGCCTCCTCGCACACGCGGCTGCCCACAAAGCCGTTGCCGCCGAACACCAGCACCTTGGGCAGCCCCGGCGCCGGCTCCTGCGCACCAATGGCACATCGGTCAGAAAGGCGGCCGCGGCTGCGCGGCACTACCAGGCCGGTGCGAGTGAGGGGCCACGGCAGGCCGCACGCTGGCCGTCAAACAATGGACCCTGGAATCACACCGTCACCGAGCCGACCGAGGCCACTGGCGGCGCACAGGGCTGGTGCACCAGGTGTCGCTTAGGCAGCCCACAGAGCTACTGCCACTCTGCCCCAGACCCACCAGCCACAGCACCAGCTATGGGGATGCAGCGAGAGGGCGCAGGCTCTTGTCCGTAGGTGCGCTTACTTGTGCCTAGGGCGCCATGGGGCCCAGAAAGAGCGAGGGCGCAACACATCGTGGTCATTTTGTGTGCACTGTTGGACACTAGAGTGCCCCCACCCAGGTCTCGCTTGAGGGAGGCTCAGCATGCTCGGGTTGTGTGCTGTGGTTAACACTAGAGTACCCCCAACTCAAGGCCTCTTTCAGTAGAGGCGCAGCAGGGCTCACTCAACACGTACGAAGGCACCCATCAGGTGTTGAGGGGGATTCCATTACCAACACTAACTCCTGTTCACATCATGCTCGGAGACAAAACACATCACGCTCGGAGGCAAACATCCTCGGCTGGCACGCGGCAGAGTCACCAAGCGCTTGCAGGACGCACCGCAGCCATGCTGGGCCCCGCGCCAGCAAAGGCCAACGTGGGCCCCTCCGCAGACACGGTCGCCCCGCCCGCACAGAAGCCGCGCCTGGCACCGGCGTGCAGAAGGCCGCCTACCGCTGTGCTTGTGCCCTGCCGCCTGCCGCACACAGGCATTGAAGTAAGTGTACTAGCTGAAAGCCGCTCCTTCACTTGGGGCTGCAAGCGATACTCTATGCATCGCTTGGCTGAGACAACAGCCACGTGATACCAAGCAAGTCCGCCGCAGGTTATAACAAGGCCATCAGCTACCTGACCGGCGCATGCCAGGCATCCGGCGCGCGGTGGCGGGCGTGCACGGCCGCTCTCGAGCCTGCCCGCAGCACAGCCTGTGACATTCCCTGCATCGCTCAGCTCGTGGTCCCTCGCTGGGCCTTCACCGGATCCAACCCCAGTACCCTAGACCTGGCCGGTCTTGGGCGTTGTCGCAACGCCCCACACGAGGGGTGGATCGGCGCTAGGAGAGCACGTCCTGTGGGGCCTCGCCGGTGAGCCGCAGCTGGGACTCGAGTGGGCGGGAGGCCTGGCCTGGCGGGCAATCAGCCAGGGCTGTAGCGAGCACGCGAGGCGGGTGCGAGGCCCCTTCGTGTCGAGAGCCCCTGCACCGGCAGCCGCGCGTTCCTCTCCCCGGCGGGCGAGCGTGTTCGGGTTGGGTGTCCTGCTGGCATCCGCCAGCCGTGGGTGCCCTGGCCCCGGGTGCTGTGCCTGGGAGGGGCCCTGCCTGCGCCTGCGGGCGTCCGCGCGCAGCGCGGCAGCGCCGCGGCAGGGCGCGCTGATCTGGCGAGGGTTGCTGGATAATTGCAGCGGCATCCCGGGCGCAGGCGCACACAACTGCGCCGCGATGAACGACGCGCCGCACAGCGCCCCCGCGTTGGCGCAGCCGGCGCCGCTCGCGCTGCCGCCGGCGCCGCTGGCGCCGCCGCCGGCGCAGCTGGCGCCACCGCACCCGTCGCTGCCGCCGCCAGCGCAGGCGCTGCCGCTGGCCACGCACCTGGCGCTCGCGCATGCCGCGGCCGCGGCCGCGCCAGGCGGCCTCGCCTTCTACGGCCTGCCCCCGCCGCAGCCTGGGCTGGCGCCACTGGCGCTGCCCGCGCCGAGCGGCGTGACAGGCCAAGTTGGGATCCCAGTCGGCATGGACAACGCATATCTTCCCGGGCTCACCAAAAGCGGCAAGCGCCGCCGCAAGCACCCCGTTGCGGAGGTCAAGGGGCAGTGGACCGCCGAAGAAGACGAGCGGCTGATCCGGTGCGCCGCTGCGCTTTCTGGCACATAAAACAGCGCTCCTGGGCGCAAACGCAGCCTGCTCGCACAGCGCGCCTTGCCCAGCACCCTAGCGCCCATCCCCGTTGCTTGCTGTACCAGGTGTGCAGAAACAGGCGAGGCGCTGGATGTAACCCCGCGCGCGCGCGTAACCCGTAACTGCGGCGGCAAGGGAGGCACGCCGGGAACGCGTAGAAGTGTGCTGCAGCGTACCTTTTCACATAGCTTTGGCACCAGCAGGCTTATTAGATAACCTTGCAGGTGTTTTGGCCTGCCGGCCAATGCAACAGCTTCGAGTCAGTGCTTTTCAGCCCGCGGGCTGCCAGTGCCGCCGTGTGGGGAGCGGCATGTAGCGCAAAGCTCTTCATGAACGAAGAGAGAGTTGCGAGGTCCAGGCTTCAGAGCGCTGCGGCCTGCGGCGCTGCTGGGGGCCGCACGCCGCGCGCCCGCTGGTCCCTGAGCGGTCCGGGGTCTCTGATGGGCGCGCGCCCGCGCGCAGGCTGGTCACGCAGCTGGGCGAGGGCAACTGGTCGCGGCTGGTGACCGAGTTCCCGGGCCGCATCGGCAAGCAGCTGCGCGAGCGCTGGAACCACGAGCTGCGGCCGGACATCACCAAGGCCGCCTGGACGCCCGACGAGGAGGTCAAGCTGGTCGCCGAGCACCGGCGCTGCGGCAACTCCTGGGCCGACATCGCGCGGGTGCGCCGCCCGGCCTCGCGCCCGCCCGCCAGGGTCCCCTGCGGTGCAGCTGGTCACCTGCGGTGAAGCCGCTGCCGGCCCCGCGCGCGCGAGCGCGCGGCCGGGCTTTGTCGGCAGGGACTGAGGCAGCAGCGGCACGGCCGCTCGAGGACAGAGCACAATGCCTTTCATTCCTGTAGATCAAAATAGTGTGAAGAAGATGGACAGTGTCATTGCCTCCGGCCCGCGGGCGCGCGCAGGTGCTGCCGGGGCGCACGTGCAACGCGGTCAAGAACCACTGGAACGCGACGCTGCGGCGCATCGTGCGCAACGGCCCGGACCGCGTGCCCATCACGCCGCTGGAGAAGTACCTGCACGAGCTCGGCTGCGCCAAGCCGCGCCCAGGCGGGGGGGGGGGGGGGGGGGGGGGGGGGGGGGGGGGGGGGGGCGGGGGGGGGGGCGCGGGGGGCGGGGGGGGGGGGGGGGGGGGGGGGGGGGGGGGGGGGGGGGCG
>JAABUU010001386.1_pt1 | contig 41191 bp, 55 predicted proteins | sample 5559301 | NCBI WGS metagenome assembly JAABUU01 (sample SAMN10711884, study PRJNA513360) | rock metagenome | isolation source: Antarctica rocks | place: Antarctica: Victoria Land, Richard Nunatak white | reverse complement strand
GTGAGCTCCTCGTTCATGCACCAAGGACCACAAAGCAGTTTTTTGAAACTGCTTGCTGGAACATCACAAGCTCAACTGCTGTCTGCGCACCCGGCAGGACTCTTCCGCGTCACAAGTAGACCTGTGACGGCACGCCTTGCTATCATGCGGCCGCAGGTGGCACAGCGGGGCCAGAACTTGCCTGTCCTGCAGCGCACTGTGCGCCGAGCGCGGCTGTCTTGCACACGGAGGGCGGTCACTCAGGTGCCGCACGCCTCAGTTTGCCTTGTTCTTGCCAATTGAGCAGGCATGCGTGTGCATGCCTGGCACAGCATGCACCCGAGTGCACACGGTGCAAGGTAGCAGCGAGGGTGCCTCTGCGCCGCAGATCTCCGCGAGCGCCGTGCCGCCCAGCGCGCGCGGCCAGAGCACGCAAGCAAAGGCGGCCGTGCTGGACAGCCCCAGCACTGCTACGCGTCTGCCGCGCACTCTGACCGCTCCTGAGCTCGAAAAGGCAAGTACGGCATGAACAGAGCTGCTGGCAGTTCCGTGGGTTTTGTGACACATTGGTTTCTGGTGCACCTCCTGTGGAGCTGCGCCGCAAGGCTTGCTTGTGAGAGCAAGTGCGCGTGCTGCGTGACTTGCTGGTGACTGTGATGGCACACAGCTGGACCACGCCCCCTCAGCCTCTTTGCTGAAGTTGCTGTCTGTAAACTTCACAGCGAGCACAGCAGGACGCGGGTCCCTGTGGTTCTGCACTGCTCAGCACAGTGCTGACGCGAACCTCGTGCTCGCGCCGCGCGCAGGCGGAGGAGACGTTCGACTGGGCGCAGCAGTGGTACCCGCTCTTCTTCGTCGCCGACCTGAGCACCGACAAGCCGACGCCGACGCAGCTGCTGGGCAAGGACCTGGTGCTCTGGCGCGCGCCCGATGGCGCCTGGAGCGCGCTGGAGGACCTGTGCCCGCACCGCCTCGCGCCGCTGTCACGTGCGCCGCCCCGCTCACCGCTCACACAAGCTGCTGCAGGCTGCCTCGCTTGCTGGTACCAGAGCGAGAGCAGTCGCTGGGTCCTCAGTCCATCTCGCGAGTCGAAGCACATACCTAGCGTACGTTTTGGGATAAGGCTGTGCCACTGTGCAAACTGCAGACGCCGTGCTGGGCTGCGTGCGAGTGTGCTGCCCTGTCAGGACAGCCTGTTGCTCTGCAGGCTCATGGCATTCAGTGTGCTTGCAGTAAGCCCTCGGCAGCTGCGTGACGCGGCCCATGTTTGCGCAGAGGGGCGCGTCGAGGGCGGCACGCTGCACTGCAGCTACCACGGCTGGCGCTTCGACGCCGGCGGGAACTGCACGTGCGCGCTCCTCCCACCCTGTTTGCGCGCCCGCACTGGTGCCACCTGGCGTGTTGCAGACATGGTCCGCCCAGTTGAGGTGCGATCAATGCGCTGTGCGTGTGAGCAGCTGCACATAGACGTCGCCAGTTGCTCAGTGCAGCTGACGGTTGGTGCGCGCGGGCAGGCATATCCCGCAGGTGCGCGGCAAGGCCGCCGAGACCGCATGCAGCAGCCAGCGCTCGTGCGTTGCATCGTTCCCCACACAGGTGCGCACATAGTCTGCACAGCGGACTTGTAGCGCCATGCTGTTGAGCGGTGGCTGTTGGCTTCAGCCCAGCACGGTGACAACATATTGCCAATTGTTTTTTAGCCTCCGGCTATGCATCTTTGCTTGCCTGCGGGGTCCTGCCTAGCTGGCGCTCTGGGCTGCTGCACATGCTGATTTGGGCTGAAGCGCATATCTTCGCAAGGCAAGATCGTGCCTGGCTTTTGGCTGCGCATGCCTGCAGCGGTAACGGTGGTGTACGCTGATCAGTGAGACCCATGCGTGCTGGCGGCAGGTGGCGCAGGGGATGCTGTGGGTGTGGGGCGACAGCGGGCCGGCCGCGCACATCCACGCCGCGGCCAAGCCTGCGCAGACGGCCCCCTGGATGGACATGCAGGCGCGGCCCACACGCGCGCGCACTCACGCGCCACAGCTGGTGCAAGATTTGTGCAGGTCGTGGCATATGTCGCTGCGCGTCGCGGCGCATGCCTGGCGCGCTGATGGCAGCGCCCTGGTCGCTGTGAGGATCGTGGTGGGGCGTGGCTGTCCGGCTCAGCGCATTTGAAGATGAACATGATTGTATGCAGGGCACTGGATGCGGCAATTGCACAGGACAGGCTGCGTCCCCGTGCACTGTCCTTTGTCGCACATCCACATCCTCCCCTTCGTTCGACATAAACGCCTGTCATGCCCAAGCTGCGGCGCGTCACAGGGGAGGCATGCACCTCTGCTGCGCCTGTCATGCCCGAGCAGTGGCGCGTCACAGGGGAGGCATGCACCTCTGCTGCCCCCGGGCTGACGCGCCAGCCGCCCGCGCGCCGCAGGACACGCAGCGCACTGCGGACGGCAAGAAGCTGCTGACCCAGGGCGTGCCCTTCATGCGCGACGTGCCCTACTCCTGGAACACCATGGTCGACAACCTGTGCGCTGCCCCTCGCTGCCCCGCACGCCTTGAAGCGCCCGCTGCTTGGGAGGGCCTCGCTGCAGCATCTTGGCTGGGGCCAGCCGGGGTGGCAGGCAAGCACATCGCGGCGCGCTAGTTGCAGGAGCTGGAGCCACTGGAGTCTGATGACTGCATGTGCTGGCCTGCCATCCCCACGGAGCTTGCCTGCCTTGCCCTGTCATCCTCTCAGCGGCCCTGCTTCTTGCAAAAATCACGCGGGCATGCTGTGTGTGTATGCAGTGCTCTTCACCAGACGCTCGCGGTCCACACCTTGCTGCCTGCTTTGCCAGGGAGGACAGCGGCACTCAGGAGCGTAAGGCGCTTTTGTTGGCTGCGTGACATTGCTGCACACACCAGAGTCATTTGCTGCAAGCGTGCTTCGGCCAGGCACTGCAGCGCATTGTCAAAGGGCGTCATTACCGAACAAGCTGCCCTGCCCCGCAGGCACGACCCCGCGCATGTGCACTACGCGCACCACGGCCTGTTCGGCAACAAGTGCGGCCCTGCCCTGCCGTGCTGCAGTGGCACGGCGCGCACCCTGGTGTGTCGCTGCAGCGGCGCGTGTGCGGTGCTCACCTGCGGTGCCGAGAGTGGAGGTCGAGAGGCTGCGCACCTGATGTTTGGGCGCCAGTGCTGCCACTGAACCAAGCTCAGCAGTGCAGGCATGCAGTGCGCTTTGATGGGCTTTATTTCTTCCAAGCTGCCAGTTAAAGACCCTCGAGGATGCTCGCGCTGCTCGCGCCAGGCATGACCCCAACCAGAGCAACCTCGTCGTGAGCGCCTCGCGGCCGGACGAGGCGCTGGCCAGGACGTACCCGTCCGCGACCGACGGCTTCACGTACCGCTTTAGGATGGTGATGGCGGAGGGGCGGCCCTACTCGGACGTCGTCAGCACGCTGGCCTTCCCGGGGCCGTTCACGCTCGTCACGCCCGAGCCGGCGGCGCGTCCCTGCTGCCGCCCAGCGCCCGAGCAAGCAAGTGCTGCGAAGCAATCCTGCGCCTGATGAAGCTTTTTGGACTGGAGGCGCTCTGGGCTAGTTCAGGAGCAGGGCCATGTCGTGGGCAAGCCCGCAATCAGGCCGCATGCGTGTCCCTCGCGTGCAGCGCTGTGCGCCGTCTGCAGCATGCGGCGCGGTCAGGCACTGAGGCTGGCGACGGGGGCTGCGTGACAGGACTTCAAGGGGTCCGACTTCGATGCGCTGCTCATCTATGCGGTGCCGCTTGCGCCTGGCCGGACCCGCTTGGTGCGCATGCCCGCTGCTGACACAAGCCACAGAGGAGGGAGCGTTCTTGCGGGTTGCTTGCTTGAAGACTCACGGTCCGATCTTTACCATGTCCAGGTAAGAGACAGTTTTTAGGCAGAGCTCATATGAGACTTAAAAAGGTGTGAGTTATATTGTGCGGACCTCCCGCGCCTGTAGCCTGCGCCACCCACCGCCTGTTGCCCGCGCCATCCAGCCCCGTGATTCATGGTGGCGGGCGAGCGCGCAGATGGTGAGCAGCTATCTGGTGGACCCTGGGTTCTGGCGGCTGCCGCTGCTGAAGATGCGCGCGACGCTGGCGGCCACGCCGACCTGGATCAGCCACATGACCGGTAACGCCGTCCTCGACGGCGATGGCGTGCTGCTGTTCGGCCAGGCGCGCCCGCCGGGGGCCTCACAGCTGCGCGGCCGCATGCCTGGCGCTCTGCGCCTCGCAGCTCGACGCGCACGGTGTTGCCTGTCGGCCCAGCCCGTGGGCGCGCCCGGGCCAGCAGCTGCGTACTGGGGGTTGGTTGGGTCAACGGGGCGCTGCGCTCGCGGCCGGCTGCGTGGGCGCCGGTGCGCTGCGCACCGAGGGCGCCGCGCGCGCGCAATAGGAGCGCGCGGAGAGGGCCATCGAGGAGGCGAGTGGCGAGCGCTGGAACAAGAGCTTCTACATGCCCACCCAGGCCGACAGGTGCGGGTTTGCAGGAAATCCTGTCGTATGGTTTGCGTGCGTGAACCAGCCACGGTGTGATACCATGTAGGCAGCATTGCGCAGCTGCCATGCGCCGCACTGTGAACCTCTTGAGGGTTTGTCTGGGCCGGCCACTCCAGACAGAGGCGCCTGGGGCCGCGTGCGAGGCGCGGTCGCTGCGGCGCAGGCCGGTGGTCGACTACCGGCAGTGGCTGGACACGCGCGGGGGCGGCGGGCCGTTCGGGCCGCTGAAGGACCTGCCGGCGCAGCCGCCCCAGGAGCAGCTGCTCGACCGCAAGACCTTCCACACTGACCTGTGCCCCTCGTGCTCCGGGGTGCGCGCCAGTCCCCAGCCCGGCAGGAGCACCAACCTGGCTGGCGGTGGCGTCTGTCAGGGCCGTAAGCTGGACCCCTCGTGTCTGTTTTGTGTGTCCGTGTGTCTGTGTGATCCTGCTGCTGTAGGCTGCTTTCGGGGGACTTGCTCAGCGCAATGCATGTGCTGCTGTGTGCTTGAGGAGTGCGCTATGTTCTTCAAGGCTCTTTTGCTGGCAACGACGGCCTCGTTGTGCCAGTCATGATGACTGACAGGTCCCTGACGAGCAGGGTGGCACATGGTTTACTTTGGCACGTGTCAGGAACAACACGCAGGCGGAGCGCACACAGGTGTTGTCGGGTTTGATTTGTGCCCCCCTGAAGCTGTCTGAGCGTGCTGCACTGTCGCAGGCACTGCGCAACCTGCGCGCGCTGCGCATCGCCGCCCTGTTCGCGGCTGCCGTGGCCGCCGCCGCGGCGCTCGCGTGCGCCGTGTTCCCGCGCGCCGCCGGCGTGCCGGCCGGCGCTGCGCCGCTGTGGCTGGCCGCGGCTGCGGCCATGTGCGGGGCGGCGGCCGTGGCCGCGCACCAGCTCATCCCGCACCTGGTCCACCACCCCTGGGACCACACGCTGCGGGCGTAGGGAGCCTACGCCCTACGGCAGGGTGCAGGGCCGCGCGTGAAGGATCCAGAATGCAAGTCTGTGCCAACAGGCTGTGGGTCTGGGCTGGTAGGTTAAGGGGTTGCCTGCCAAGCCAACGTGCCTGGCTAGCGGTGTGCCACAAGCGCAGTGGGCATGTGCCAGCTGTCGCCAACCTCTATGGGTGTATCTCGTCCCGCGCCTCATACAAGGCGCGTGCGTATTATCAGATTGCGAGGCGCTGCTTGTCAGGGGCACTTCTGTGCGCCGTTCTGGCGGCCACGCATAGACAACGTCACTGCCTTCTGCGCGCGCTGCCCCATTGAGCTGCAACGAAGTGTGCATGCATTGAGCAGACTAAACGCACTTTGAAAGGTGTATCAAGGTGTCCTGCAGACCAGTGTGCAGACCAGGATTGCATTTGGGGTTAGGTGAAGTAGCGCTGACGTTCAACTGCGGCGACCAGCTGTGCATACAAGCGTATGCCGCGTCGCACGCGTAAGAAGTGCAGCGTATGGCAGGAAGTGCTCACTGACGTTCAACTGCGGAGGTCAGCTGTGCATACAAGCGTATGCCGCGTCGTACGCGTAAGAAGGGCAGTGTATGGCAGGAAGTGCTTGCTGACGTTCAACTGCGGAGACCAGCTGTGCATACAAGCATGTGCCGCGTCGCACGCGTAAGAAGGGAAGTGTATGGCAGGAAGTGCTCACTGCAAGCAAGTCGTCGGGGCAGTAGAAGTGCTGATTTGGAGAGTTGGACTTATATTGCATTCTACACATATAATTTGTCGTCTGAAAAGAATTAGGAGCTCTGCAGCCAGCATGTGGCTCTGCTTGCCTGCTTGCCTGCTTGCCCTGCGGTTGGAATGTCTGTAATGCAAAAGGTCTCTTGCAGTGAATTCCCTGCTGTGACCTAAACGTGATCTAAACATCCACATTTTCAATGTACGGTTTCTATTGGTGGCCAAGAAGCAAGATACACTCGATGGAGATTGCTCTTACAGGGCACTGCACGCACGCAAGTTGGCCCCGTCCTTGGATGGCCACGTCCCTGGAGGGCTGGAACACAGGCCGCACGCGCGCTGGCATCAGGCGCGGGGTGCGGACAGCTCGGTCTGCTGCTCCCGCGAGAACGGGAACACGGGCTTCACGGGCGTGGCGCCGTCGTTCACCTGACGCGCGCGGCCGCGTCATTCCAACCTGCTACGCACGACAGCACCAGACTGTATATGATATACCACGGCGCCGTGTATGTACTGCATGCAGGGGCGAAGCAGTGTCAGTCAGTCAGTCCGCACCGGCGGCTTAGGCGGTGAAGCAGCCGCCGACGGTGGTGCACATGGCAGGGCCGGGCCAGCAATCACCGCTGCCACCTCCCAGCTGCTCTCCGTGCAGGCACCTTCCCGCCATACGGACGGATCAGTGGGGGCCGAGGAGAGCGCACCAGCGGCTTGCCGGTGAGGTGGCCGCCGGTGATGTCGCAGACGACGGACGCGGCCGCGAGCGCGACGCCCGAGCCGACGCCAAAGGTGATGCGCCGCGCGCGCAGGCCAAGCACCGCGCCGGCCGCCAGCCCGCCATACACGCCGTTCCAGGCGTCGTTCTTGCCTGCGCCCAACAAGCGGGGCCTCGTGCTATGCTCGACCCCCGCACCGCGCCGGCCGCGACCCCCCGCCAAACACGCCGTCCAGGCGACCTTGCCTGCTGCACGGAGCGCTGCCTGGTGCCTCCGTGGCTGCGGTTACGGCCATGCTGATGCGTTCACTGTGTCACAAAAGCCATACAAGGCATCCCAGGCGTCTTGTGCCTCTGCAGACTCCCCTGTCTGAGCGCAGAGCTGCACAGCTCATCGAATGCGCTCGCTTCAAGACGTTCTGCTTGCGCCGTGCCCTGCTGCTAGGTGTGCTTGCAAATGGCAAGGCTGCGCCCTGCTGGCTGCAGGGGCGGCCACCCAACCACCAAGCCCCAGCCACAGATCGTCCGCATACCTGGACACGCTGTCAGGTTGGCCACAGACAACAGCAGGCACGGCAGCCCGAAGAATGGGGTTGTGGGGGCGCACGGCGAATGCCTTCCGCCAAGCAGTCTGTTGCCGTGAAGGCCGCTGCTATCGCGGCCAGCACCATGCCGTACTGGCCCATCAGAACGCCTGCCGGTCAGCCACAATACTTTCAATGCTGGCCACGGCTGACGAGGGGTCCAGGTGACAGCGACGCGGTAGCGCGGCGCGGCCTGGCGCGCAGCGCACCCACGCGCTGGAAGGCCGGCCACGACTTGTTGTCAACGATGGCCAGACTGTCTGTCCAATTCGCGGTGACAGCGCCGCCGAATAGGCCGGCGACCAGGCCAGCCCCGGTGCCATAGACCAGCCTCTTACCGCAGTCGTCTGGGCCGTGCGGCGCCACCATCGCGTGTGCGCGGCGCCGCTCAGGCCTGCGCGCAGGGCTTACTGCTAAACGCAAGCAGGGAAAGTGTGCGAGTGCCGCTGATTGGCACGCGGCGCTTCCCGCACGTGCTGCACCCAGGGCAGAGCAGCGCGGCGACGCACAAACACTCTGGCGTGCGCAACAGTTCAAGCAGTTCTGCCTCTAGATGTAGAACCCCTTTTTGACAAGAGCAGGGCACGGCGGACGTACCGCACAAGTGCAGACCGCCCGCAGCAGCAGCCCCCAGAGACGGCCTAGGTCAGGATACGCGGGTCCCCCTCTTGCTAGCAAGGGCCCCGACGCCTCAGCTGTAGCTAGGGACGCTTAAAAGAGGACTGCTGAGGTATTTTCTGCTCTGAAGCTAGCCTAGGATGATGGCCCCCCTGTGCAGGGTTACAAGCAGGCCTCGCCAGGCACTTGAGGGTGCCTGATGCGCACTTTCGCCAAGTCCTCCCATAGCCACTGGCACGTGGGAGGGCAGCAGCTTGCCAGGGGGCAGCTGCGTGAAGGTGCCGGCCGCCGTGTAGCATGCAGGCTGCAGCGGCATGCGTTTGCCACTAGTGGTTTATGCCTGCGTAGGCCGCTCTGGTCTTTCCCTGAGCTGCGCTGGGCATAATGCCACCCACCAGTGTCAGCCGGCCGCCCACTCACGGCGCAATCGGGCGTGCAATGGTGTGCCGTCGCTGCTGCTGCAGCATTCAGCGCAGGCAGCAGCCAGTGCACTGCCTGGCAGGTGGTCCATCTGCCTCTCGGCTCTCCTAGCTGCTCCAGACACTCTGCCAAGTCTGATGAGCGAGCGGCACTTGGGTGCCGGAATCCTTGCCTGCATGGTTGACTGTGCTCCACCTCCTTGCTAGTGCAGAGACGGTGAGAGATGCGCGTCCACAGGCCTTACGCGGAGGTTTAGCGTTTGCTAACAAAATAATCTGCCGTGCAGGCCCGACCGATGCGGCAATGGCCGTGCTGGCGCTGGCGCCGGCGTTGCCAGCGACCGCGCTCGCGCTTGCCGCGGCGGCCGCAGGCTTCACCGCCGGCCGCCGCGGCCCGCCGGGGCGGGCGCCGCCCGCCGCGACCGCATGGCCGCCGGTCGCCGATCGGGACGGCGGCGCCGCGGGCGCGCTCCGCCGCGCCGCGCCGGCAGCCGAGTCCGGCGCCGGCGCGGCGTCGCCTATCGGCGGCGAGGACCAGGCGCGGGCCTCTGGCGGCCCCGGCGACGCTGCTGCCGCCGCGCTCGGCATCCTTGCGCCGGACCAGGTGCGCAGCTTCGGCCCCTGGCCCTTGACCTGGAGCTGTGCACGGCCCGAGCGGGCCGCCTGGCGCCCAGGTGTGGGCGGCTGCTTGGCGGAGCCTGGACGCGCCGGAGCGGCCCGCGGCGCCGCCCGCGGCCGGCCGCGCAGCGCGGCAGCCGTCCGCAGACCCCGGGCCCGGGCTGGGGCTGGTGTTTGGGCGCGCGCGGCGCGCGCGCGGCGCGTCGCCCGACGCCGGGCCGGCGCCGGCGGCCGGCGCGGCCGCGGCGCGCGGCGGCGCGGGGCGGCCGCGGCTGGCGCTGCAGGGCGTGGCGCCGGGGCCGCGCGCGCAGCTGCTGGCGCTCGCGCTGGCCGCGCTGGAGCAGGGCGTGGCGGCGCTGCCGGCAAAGACGCTCAGGTGGCTGGCGCCCGCCGCCTTGCAGAGGGGGCATGTAATATGGGTTGTGTGAGACATACAGGCCCTGGCAGCTTTTGTGCAGAGCGTACTGAGATTTCATACCGTCACAAAGTGTGGTCTACGTGAGTGATCAGGCTGAGGGGCCTGGTAAGCAGATCAACTTTGATTTGACAAAATGCCGTCGTAATTCTAGGCAGAGGGTCAAAACTGCGAGCCTGTGCGGCTGGGATGGGCGGGCTGGTTGAGCTCATGCGCGGAGGGCTCTTCGCCTCAGCCGACCCCCATGGCCTCATAGCGCTTCAGGGCGGCTGTGCTGCGACATGCGCTGGCCTGCTGGCAAGCGCATTCCGTCCCAATCAGCAGCGCTAGAGGCGGGGCTGGCCCCAGCACAGCTCGGCTGTGTCACTGCACCTCGCGCAAAGCTCTGACGCGGCTGCCCGGCCTGCGGCCGGCAGCGCGCCCGCGGCGGAGTGGCGCCGGCTGGCGCCGGCGCTGCTGACGGCGGCCAGCGCGGCGGCCGCGCGCGCGTGGCTGGGCTACACGCCGCCCGAGCTCCAGGCGGCCGCTGACGCCGCGCTCGCCGGCCTGCGCGCCGGTGCGGACGAGCCCGCCACCGCTGCGCGCCTGCGCCTTGGCAGATCCCAGCTGAAGAGCTCACCGGTGGAGGGAGCGAGCAAGCGCATGGCCGGCGGTGAGGCGTGTTGCGACAGCAGTGCAGCCCAAGTCTGGCTGCAGAGCATGTGCCCCACCACTGAGGAAACCTGCGGTTAGGTATAGGGGATGGACCCCTCTGGCACATCAAGGTGTTCCGCCCCGTGTGCAGCGGTACCAGCCTGGCCTGTCCGCAGGCGCGGAGCGGACAGCGGCGGAGCCTGCACAGGGCTGCGCGCCGCCGCCGCCCGGGCGCGGCGCTGCAGCTGCGCGCGCGCGGGCGCCTCCTGGGGGGCAGGCGCCAGGCGGGGGAGCCCGCACAGCCGCGCTTGACGGGCTGCAGAGCGCGCGGCCAGCTGATGGCGGCGGCGAGGTCCGGGAGGGGGGTCCGAGAGGGCCGGCCGCCGCTGCCAGGGCGCCCGGGTGGGGCAGCGGGTGGGCGCCATCCTTCAGGGCGCCCTGGCGGCGGCGCGGCAGCCGGGACAGCGCGGCGCAGACGCGGGGCGAGGTCGACGCGGCGCCCGGCAGCGCCGGGGGCGACGAGAGGCAGTGGGACGCCCTGGACGAGAAGGTGCGAGGGAGGCGCAGCACCAGTGTCGCATGGCACACCGTCACTGGACACACAGCTGACCTGAAATCGTGAGTTCGCTCATTGTCTGTAGAGTTGCACGAGCAACGCATGCGGTCGGTAGCCTGGAGTCGCGTCCCTTATGCGGTCCGCTGCGCAGGTAGGGCTCTATGCGGCGGTGGCGCGGTACCTCCGTTTCGGGTCAGCCGTGGTCAGCGCCGCAGCGCCGGCGCCCAGCCAGGGGCGCGACGCCGGGCCGGGCTCCCAGCCCTGTGGTGGCTCTGAAGCCGGCGTTGTGCGTAGCGCCCGCGCGCTCTCGGCAGAGCCGGGCGCAAACGCGGCGGATGCGGCAGCGCACGATGGCACGCGTCTAGGTGGCAGCGCGGCCGGCGCGGCCATGCACCAGCTTGGGCGCGCAGTGGGCGGCGAGGGGCCGGGGAGCGGGGGCGCGGACGCCGCCGGCAGCGGGGCTGCCAGGCGGGGCGCGCTGGCGCGGCTGCACGCCATGGCGCCTGGCATCAGGTCTGCATGCTACCCTAACCCTATCTTGCAGCCACAGTGAGGCATGTGAGGGGTATGCTTCATGCTGTCGTGCCTGGTGGCCCCGCGGCGGTCGCTGCTCTGTTGCGCCGTTTTTGCCAGGGGCACAGGCAGGGTACAAGATGGGCCTGTGTTGCTTCCTTCTGAGAATATACTGTATGCGCGGGTGCAATGCTTCGAGTGTCGGACTGGGATGCAAAACGCGGTCCATGCCATGCGCCGCACACGGGCAGCGGGTCGCTGCGGGGCTCGGGCGCGACACGGCGGGCATGCCCGCGCTGCCGCCGCGCGCGGGCTCGGGCGCGCGCACACGGCATCTCTGAAAGCCTGGACGGCTGTTCGAGCATGTCGGCCGCGGCTGCGTTGCACCCGCCAGAGTTACGCAACCCATGCAATGCCAACACTGCAGGGGCTGGGCACTGGACCGCGGCGGGCTGGAGGGCCTGACCGCGGGCACGCCCGCGCCGCTGCTGCGCGCCGCGCCTGCGGTGCTCGAGGACATGGCGGTCGCGGCGGCTGACGCGGTGGCCGCCGGGTACCTGGCCGAGGCAGGGCTGGGGCTCGACGGCGGGCCCGCGCGCGCGGCCGGCGGCGGCCTGGCGCCGGGCGCCTGGCCCACGTACCTGCACCCGCGCCTGGCCAACACGCGCGCGCTGGAGCGCTTCCGCAACCAGGTTCGGCAGCGAGGCCCTTAATAGGGTCAGCAATGTCCTGGCTAGGGTGCCAGCTGCACTGGCCCTGCTGCGGGAGGCGCACACGCCCACGCGCCCGCCGGCTCGCCTGCGCAGCTGGGCCCTGCAGCCGCGACACGAAGAACGTGCGGTGGTGCGGGGCACGAGTAAAGCACCCACGGCGACGAGCGCGCAGCAGCCCACACCGCTGTCGGCGCCCAGCACGCGCAGGGCCCGCGCAGGTGGCCATGCAGCGCTGGCGCGAGCATGCGCTCGACTCGGTGGCCGCCATGTACGAGGACCGCTTCGACCTCTGGGGCCTGGCGCCCGGCGGCCGCCTGCTGCGGCGCTCGGTGCCGGCGCGCCGCGCGCGCGTGCGGGCCCCCCGACCCTACCAGGGCACGCTCGTGTGCTCGGTCGCGCCGCTGCATGCCGGCCACCGGCGCACTCTCGCGCAGGAGCCGCGTCGGTGCTGCGTCGTCCCGTGCGGGCGCCGGGCGCCGGTCTTGGCCGAGGGAAGCGTTCAGGCCCCGCAGCATGGCACAGCGCGTCTGCCTGCCGCGACTGGCTGCATGAAGTTCAGCCTGGCTGTGCTTGGAGTGGGTTGAGGCCCGTCGGCGGCGCCGTGTGCGCAGGAGCTGTGTAAACTCCAGCCCGGCTCCGCTTGGAGTGGGCTGAGGCCCGGCGAAGGCGCGGATTACGGTTAACTAACCTACACCTGCCTGACCTGTGCCCAACCCATACCGCGCAGGAGCTGGAGGCGCTGCGCGGCGGGCGATACGCGGCCAGCCTGGCGCTGGAGGCGCTGGACGTGGCGGCGCCGCTGCTGGCGGGGCTGCTGGCGCGCGCGGGCGCGGCCGCCTCCTGGCTGCTCGTGCGCCTGATCGGGCGCGCGCTCGGGCTGGTGTACCGCGGCGTGCGCCAGAGCCTGGCGCCGCGGCCGCCGCGGCCGCCGCGGCCCGAGGCCGCCTGGGCTGACTAGGGTTGGCGCCACCATAGGGCGCTGTAGGCCGCTGGGGCCGCGCGCCCTATGGTCGCCCGCCGCGGCCGCCCGGCCTGCCCATGGTCTGGTCTCAGACCATATTCTGCCTTTAGCTGGGCGGGCCGTGGCCGTAACAAAGGCCCCAGGTCGCGGGTGCAGCTTAGAATGTAGTCCAACAGGAGAGATGCCTCCGCGCTGCTTTGCAGTAGACCTGAGCGTGAAAGTGGGCCTGGAACACACGGCATGCCTAGCAGAGGCCGCCTCGTGAGTCAGGAGTAATATAAACTGCACTGCTTCACTGTCATGCGGTGCTAGACTTGCCGGGGTCATGTTCAGGCTGCATGCCATCCTGCGTGGTGCTCAGAACATGATGTCAATAGGCGCTTTCACACATGTCCAGGGCCAGCCCATGCCGTGTCACTGCAGGGTTAGAGATGATGCCCGGGCGGGAAAGCACCGCGTTCGCCCCAGTGCATTGCCTCTGGACGTGCTGTACACGCGCGTAGAGGACACAAGGGTGCCCGTGAATATGATGCACTGTGCTATGCACACCCAGTGTGTGCTATGCACCAAGTACGCGCACCTGCACAGGAGAGCGTGCCTAGTGCTGCACCGACAGCATGTAAGCCAGTGCAACTCTGTCCAGCCTGGGCCTGCTTCTTGGAGAGCGGCGAGGTCTGCATGCAGGAAGGGCCCGAAGTGCTCTGCAGCGCGGGCGTCTGTGTCGAGCAGCACGGCGCCATCACGCAGCGAGTGGTTTTATAATGAGTCAGGCCGGCGGTCGTGGGTAAGGCCTCCTCGGCAGCGGTCGTCTTGCCTGATAAGGCGGCGTTGCGCCGGGCCTGTCGCGGACGCTTCCCAAGTCAACGTGCATGCTTATCCTCCCGCTGTGGCGGGGCGCAGCTGGAGGCGATGGACCTGAAGCAGCTGCGGAACGGCGGGACGCTGCAGAGCCTGCTCGCGCAGCTGGGCGAGAAGTATGAGCCGGAGCGCCTGGCCGTGGCGCTAAAGGAGCGCGAGTTTGAAATGGCCGCCCGCGCGGCCGGCGTGGTCACAGGCTTTGGGACGTGGCTCGCGCGTATCACGGCGGTGCGCCCCGGCGGTTTGCGGCAGCAGGCTCACGCGCGCGCTCCGACAGCGTGGCCAGGCAGTTGAGCCGCACGGTGCCACGCCACGTTGCATGCCTGCAAGCAGACTGGTTCAGCAAGCCAGGTTCTGGCTTTTCTGAAAAGGCGGGAGGGTTGCGAAGCAAAGCGCTCCGCGCTCCACACATGCAGACTGCGCAAGGACTATGCAACCGGCCAGCTGGAGGCAAAGCACAGCGCTCGCGCTCACGACGCGCTGCCGCGATAGGACTATGCGACCGGCCGGCTGGAGGCGAACCAGCGGCTGCGCGCGGGGCAGCTGCGCGACCTGCTCGCCGGCCTGGGCCCGGCGTTCGTCAAGGTCGGCCAGGCGCTCAGCTCGCGGCCCGACCTGCTCCCGCAGACGTACCTGGAGGTGCCCGCCCCGCTGTTGGACCGACCACTTTCCTGGCTACCACTGTCAGGGCTGTTGTCAGGCAGCGTCCCAGCTAGCGCCCCCGACCTGCTCCCGCAGACGTACCTGGAGGTGCCGGCCCCGCTTGTGTGTTAGGCTTCCACTGTGGGTGGTTAGCCTGTGTGAGCGTTAACACTGTCCTGGCCACCGCTGTCCGGGCTGTGGCCAGGCAGCGTCCCGGCGAGCGCCTCTGACTTGCTGCCGCGCCTGGTACTGCCGGTGCGGCCATTGCTGGCTGTCCCAGCGCGTTTGTGCTACGCAGCTGTTCCATGGGGTCACTGTGGGAGTGTGTAGGCGGCAGGCTGCTGATGTCCTTTGCCAGCATATGCAGGGCTGGGATGAAGGTCGGCTACAATGGATGTTCGGCGCCCGGTTGCTGGTTGTGGGGTAGACCTGGCTGTTGCTGACATGAGGCGGGTTTTGCGACAGTGCTCGCTCTGTAGACGCGCCGTGACGGCGCACAACCCTGCTGGCTCAGTTCCCGGGCTGTTGGAGGTCATGCATGCGCCATCAAGCAAGAGTGCGCGTGGAGGCAAAGGTGGCTATTAGTGTGCATTCCCGGGTGTGTTGCAGGTGCTGGGCGAGCTGCAGGACCGGCTGGCGCCGTTCTCGAGCGCGGTCGCGTACGCGCTCATCGAGCAGGAGCTGGGGCAGCCGGTGGGCGCGGTCTTCTCGGCGCTGTCGCCCGAGCCCGTCGCCGCCGCCAGCCTCGGGCAGGTGCGCGCCGGCTGCGCTGCGCCCGCCGCACCCGACGGCGGCATGACTCGGCACCCTCCTGTGCACTTCTGCTGCTGTGCCTAGCTTGCCGCCGCATACCAGGCGGCTGTGCTGTGCTGTTCTGTGCACATGCGGGGGTCATGGCGGTCAAGATAGAGAGCTCCCGTATACGCATACAGAGAGCAAAGACAGCAAGGAGAGCAAGAAGATGTACGTGTGGCGCCGCGAGGCAGGTGTACCGGGGACGGCTGCGCAGCACGGGCGAGGAGGTGGCGGTGAAGGTGCAGCGGCCGGGCATCGGCGACACGATCGCGCTGGACATGGTGCTGCTGCGCCGCCTGATGTCGGCCGTCGACGCGAACATGCCGCAGCTGGGCCGCTACCAGGTGCCGCGCGCCGCCCTGCCGCCGGGCCTCATGCGCACAGCCGGGGGTGCCCTGTCAGGTCCCGAGCGTCCCACGATGCAGCCCGAAGAGCAGATTTGGGTTGGTACGAGCTGGCTTGGGTCACGTGCTGACCACAGGTGCCGTTGCGCTGGTACGTGCATCTCGTGTTATGCCTTCCTGCGCTGTCTTGCGACCTGCTGGTGCCGACAGCGTAGTCTGGCAGGATACCACGGCACCTGGCTGCACGGGTCAACGCAGGCGCGCTGCGAGCTAAATTGCTGTGTCGGCGCTGCCGCTGCGCAGATTTCGCAGCCGCTGACCCCGCTCGTGGACGAGTTTGCGGGGCGCCTGTTCGGCGAGCTGGACTACCTCGCCGAGGGCCGCAGCGCCGAGCGCTTCCAGGCGCGCTGCGGCCGCCGACCCTACCCTACCCTGCTGTGCATGCAGGTCCACGTCTTCAAAACGCGCAAACTGCACACATTCACTTTGGCGCCTTGACGCACGGCAAGCCAGTCTGGTCCGCCATGGGTGCGGTCCGCTGAAACACAGGGCCCGTGAGCTGCCTGGCTGCGCTCGCATGGGCCCGCCTGCACGCGAAGGCAGGCTAACATGCGGGCGCAGCGCCGCAGGAGCTGTACGGGCACCTGCCGCGCGTGCGCACGCCCGGTATTGTCTGGGCGCACACCACGCGGCGCGTGCTCACCATGGTGCGCTACAGGGCCCCCCCGGAGGGAGAGGGGAAAAGTGGGGCGCCTCTGATCTAGGTTGAATGCAGGGCGCTCACGCTAGGGTCATGCATGTCGCGCATCTCAGAAAGGTTGCCCATGTGATGCGATAAAAGTACTAAAAGGGTGGCTACATCACTGGCTGCTGAGTGCAGCAGGCAACCCGAGCCGCAGGCATCTGGTGCTGCAGAGGCCGGGCGCCTGCACGCCAGCCTGCGCCCTGCAGCGCGCGCCGCGCGCCGCGCGCAGGAGTGGGTGGACGGCATTAAGCTGACAGACAAGGCCGCGATGGCGGCCGCCGGGCTGGACGTCGTCGACTTTGTGGACGTGGGCATTTATTGCACGCTGGAGCAGCTGCTGGGCTCTGCCGGCTACTTCCACGCGGACCCGCACCCGGGTGCGCGCGGCTGTAGGGTTGGGGCGCCCTATTGCGCAGGCTCTGCGAATACATCGCAGGCACCCCGCAGCATGAGGGCGGCTGCTGCTGGCAGCCGGCGTGTTACACGCAGAGTCGCGGTCTGAGTCGGCTCTCAGTGGCTGGCATGCATGCCCAGCAGCGCCCCCGCGCCTTGCTTGCGTTACACGCTGCGTAGGCGGGGCTGCTATATGCAAGGGCATGGCATTTCTACTGCATGCTAGCAGCCGGCGCTGCAGAGAAGGCAGGGGGCTGTGCATCGGCAGCCCGCAGGCGCAGCCCGCAGGCCGCCGGACAGCGATGCGGGTGCGTCGGAGGCGCGCGCTGCCACGAGCTCGCCCGGCCGCGCGCTCCCCGCCGCGCTGGCGGGCGGCGGCGCGCGCGCTCGCGCCTGACCGGCGCCGCGCCGCGCCGCAGGCAACCTGCTGGCCACGCGCGGCGGGGACCTGTGCTACCTGGACTTTGGCATGATGAGCGAGGCGCCGCAGTATGCGCGCTATGTGCGCGCTCCCGCTGCCCCGCACCATGCGAGGGCCATGCAAGTGGGAGCGCTCTGTGGCTGGCAAGCTCAGCCGTGTGTGGATGCCTCTCGAGGCTCGTTGGGGCTTAATTTTGGGGGTTGTGCGCGGTGCGGACGCGGCACCCTTTGGACCCGCTCGCCAGCGCCTGCTCTCGGGTGCCGGCCGCCGCACTGCTGCGTGGCCGTGGCGTGGATGCTGCAGCGAGCCTGTGACCCTCAAGATAGGGATAGGGTAGGGTTTGCGCAAGCATGCGCGCATGAACTCTATACCCTACTTGCAGGCGATCATCGCGCACGTGGTGCACCTGGTCAACCGCGACTACGCCGCCATGTGCCAGGACTATTACGCGCTGCAGTTCATGGACCGCAGCGTGGACACGTCGCCCATCGCGCCCGCGCTCGCCACGTTCTTCAACGACGTGCTCGACCGCTCTGTGCAGGAGCTCAACTTCAAGGCGCGCGCCCGGCGGCCGCCCGGCCATGCGGCCCGCGCCCCGTGCTGTGTATCTGTATCTGCGTTTCAGGGGCCCAGGGGCGCAGCTATGCTTAGTAGGATACTTTTGTTTTGAAGCAGCCGTGCGCCCCAGGAGTGCTGCTGCCTGTGCGGTATGCTGCTACGCCCAGCTTGCGTGATAGCGGCTGCTGCAGAGGGGCGTGGGCGGCCTGAACGGCAGCGCGAGGGTTGCATCGCCCTTGCGGCCCTTGCGGCAAGCCAGCCGGCACACGATCGCTCGCACTGCTGCCCTGCTGGACACAGCCCCGCTTGCACAGGAGCTGAGAAGCGCTGCCCTCACCCTGACACAGCCAATGGGCCGGCGCGCGCAGGCGATTGTGGACGGCCTGGGCGGCGTGCTGTTCCAGTACCCGTTCCGCGTGCCGGCCTACTACGCGCTCATCCTGCGCTCGCTCACCGTGCTGGAGGGCCTGGCGCTGCAGGCCGACCCGGCCTACAAGCTGCTCGGCAAGGCGTACCCCTACATGGCGCGCCGGCTGCTCACTGACCCTGCGCCCGAGCTGCGGTGCGCGCGCGCCCGCCGCCCCCGGGCTGCGCTCATCGTGCAGCGCGTAAGGCAGTGACGCTGACGCGTTGGATGGAACAGGCCGCAGCAGCGGACTGTATGTTTGTCACTGCGTGGTCTCCACGTCTGAAAAGCTGGACAGGCCACTGCAACGGACTGCGTGGTTGCCACTGCGTGGTTTACAGGACCTAGCGGCTGGGAGCGCCCGCCGCGCAGGTCGAGCTTTGAGGAGCTGGTGCTGGACGCGGGCGGGCGGCTGCGCTGGGCGCGCCTGGACAACCTGCTGGCGGAGAGCCGCAAGAGCCAGGGCTTTGACCCGGCGCAGCTCTGGCTGCTCGCCGACTGGCTGCTGACCGAGGCGGCGCCGCCGCTGCGCCGCACGCTGGCCGACGAGGCCGCGCGCCTGCTGGACGCGGCGGTCGCGGGCGCGTCCGCGCCGCAGGAGAGAGTGCTGCAGGAGTTGCGTGGATATGTGGGAGATTTTGGAAGACCTGTGTTATCCAAAGCAGACATGCACGCTGTCAGGCGGCTCTTTCTCTCGGTCTGGGCGTGCTGCCTGGCGCGCAGTCCCGCACATGCGCCCTCGACGTGCGCCCTGTGCCAGCCGCCCGCCAGCGCCATCCGCTAGGTGTCTGACTCGTGCGCCCAGCCCCTGCATGCCCAGCAACGAGGAGCCCCTGGCACCCTCTCCTGCAGCAGATGCGGACTCCCTGAGCGAGCCGGGCTGAGTTGCGCGACGCGCGCAGAGGACGTGCGCGAGCGGCTGCTGGCGCAAACGGGCGACGCGGCGCTGGTGGCGCGCGTCGCGCCGCTGCAGCCGGGCGAGGCCGAGGCGGCCGCGCGCGCGCGCACGCTGTTTGCCGCCGCCGCGCGCGCCGCCGACCTGGAGCGGCCGCCCTCGTTCCGGGTGGGGCGCCCGGCCCCGCCGCTCGTTCTTGGCGCCCACACCCCCGAGTTCGTTGCCCCGCTCTGGAGCGGCCGCCCTCGCTTCGGGTGGGCGCGCTCGGATGTGATGTGCGGCCTAGAGCTCAGGCCCTGTCAGTCAGGGCCTGGGGCGGTGCAGAGAGTGTTTGCGCTGGGTGCGCGCGTGCGGGTCATGACGCGCGGCGTGCCCTGCACGGGAGCTGCGGCGCGAGCCTGGGGCTGCCGCGGTCCTGTTGATGGCTTCAGCGCAGCACGCGTGCTGCAGCCGCAGTGCTGGGGCGGTGGTCGGCCCGCGGGATGTCAAGTTGATAGAGGCAGCTGCAGGTGCTAGCAGACTCAACCGGCACAAACGGCGCCCGGCGGCGGCGCGCGCGCAGGGCAGCGGGCCGTTCGGGCTGCTGGGCCCCGCGGAGCTGCGGCGCGTGTGGGCCGAGCTGCAGGCGGCGCTGGCGGGCTCGTGGCCGCGCCTGCGCGAGCTGGCCGCGCGGCCCGGCGCGGCCGAGCTGCGCGCGGGCGTGCTGGGCGCGCTCTCGCGGCGCGCGCTGGCGCGCACCATCAAGGCCGTGCTGGGGCCGCAGGCGCGCCCCCGCCCCCGCAGCTGCGCAGCCGCGCACCGCCCGCTGGCACGCTGCAGCTGATGCAGTGTTGCGACGCGCGCTTGCGCTCGACGTTGCCCGACGTGTGTGCCGGGGTCGCAGCGGGCGTGCGCGGTGTGCTGACGTGCACGCCCCAGCCCGTCCATTTGCGACACAGAGTGTGTGTTGGTGCAGCCAAGAGCCTGCGCTGACCTGCCGCGGTTTGGGTTGGATGGACTAATCCTCGCGCGACGGGCAGGCCGGGGGGCGCCTGCCGGCGGAGCGGCCCAGCAGCTTCTCGCGCATCGGGGCGGCCGCGGCCGCGGCGCCGCCGCCACCTGTGCTCGCGGCGGCCGCGCCTGCAAGCGCGCCCGCGGCCGTGCCCCGTGCGCCTGCGGCCCCGGGCGCCATGGGCGGCAGCCGCGGCGCGGCGCCGTCGGTGCGCGGCGGCGCTGGCGCAGCAGTGCGGCAGCGGGAGCTGGTGCAGGCGCGCGCTGCGGCGCCTGCGCCGGCCTTGCCGCAGCGGGCGGGGTCTGCGCGCCCTGGCGCCGCCGGCGCCGCGCCGGCTGTCACCGTGGTGGTCCCCGAGGTCGTGGAGGTGACATCCTTCGACGGGCCGCGGCCGCCGCTGCGCGCTCGCTGAGCGCGCCGCCTCCAGCACCCTCGAAGAATTTTGGCGCGGCCTGGCAACCCCGCTGCAGCCGCGGCGGTGGCAAAAGGTCGTGCCGTCCCGGTCCAGCGCATGCGTGTCCTCTGTGTACTTGGCTGTGTGTCTGTCCAGAATGCCTTATTGGCAGGCGCGGTGCCAGCCTGCTGCCTGTGATGTATCTCCACGACAAGATCTCAAACCAAAACGGCTGAGGAGCATCGGCGTGCGCCATCTGCCTGTCACCCAAGACGTAGTCAGCACTGCTTGTTGCCCGCAATATTGCCTGCGGGGCTCGGCGGCCTGTGCGCCCTGCCGTTAAGTTCTCGGCCTACTAGGCGTGTGCCTGCTTACATTGTGTAACCATAGCGCACTTTATATGTGGCAATGACAGGACGCCAGGCCGAGCGAAGCGGTCCAGCTTCATTTGCAGACAAAGGCGCGGCTCACGCATCCAGCGGTCACGCGCGCACAGCCCGAGTCCGAGGCAGCGGACGCCCTGCCCCGGCGGCAGCCCCTCTGCACACCCTGCACACGCCGCACCCTCGGCCCGGCTCACCCCGCCGCGTCCGCGCGCACATGCACGCTCGCGGGCGCCGGCTTGCCCAGTCGCGCCTCGCCGTCGCTGGCGGCGCCCTGCGCGCCCTGCGCGGCGCCCGGCTCGCGCGCCGGGCGGCGCGCCAGCAGGCCGCGCCGGACGGCCATGTGCAGCGCGGCGCCTAGCAGCAGCAGCGCGGCCAGCGGTACAAGCACCGCGACCGCAACCACGCCGCTGTGCGATAGCGGCTGGGCGCCCGTCGTGCTGGCGCTCTGCCGCACCCGCGCGAGCCGTCAAGCTCCTGAGGTATAGGGTAGGGTAGGGTAGTTCAGGCCTGCATGCGCCCTATGCGGCACGGCAAATAGGCGGCTGCGGCTGTGTGCCGCCCCACCGCCTGGCGCCTGCACGGGACGGGCAGGTCCGGCCACAAGTGCCGGGCCCGCCAGGCGTGCGCGCGGCCATGCTGCGGGGCGCATGGCTCACGCGCGCGGCGTGTCAGCGCATGGCGCGGGCGGGGCCGCGCCTCCGCTGTCGACGAGCCTTGGCCGAAGGGCGCGAAGCCCTGTCCGATGCCGCCGAGCGGGCCTGCGCGCCCCCGAGAGCGCCTTTGGTGCTCAGGAGGTCAGGCAAGGCGGGCCGCACTGCAGCTGCGCGTTCGTTCCTGGCACCGGCGCTGCCTGGCGCATGCAGTCCGCGCCCCCGGGCTGCATGTAATGACCCTGCAGCGAACGGCAGAGCTGGCGACGCTCCCAGCGTACGGCCACACAGGCACGCGCAGAGCACCGTGCATGCTAGCGCTGCTGTCGCCAGGCCGCACCCAATGGCACTACCGTGGCAGGCGCGGCCGCCGCGGGCGCGGGCGCGGGCGCCGCGCTGGGCGACGGCGCCAGCTGCGCCAGCGGCGCGATCGGCACATGGCCGGCCAGGTACCAGGGCCGCAGGCCCAGGCCCGGGCCGGACAGCCAGGTGCCGCCGGCCAGCATGCTGATGTTGTTGAAGGCGAGCGCGCGGAAGTCCTCCAGCGTGATGCCGCCCGTGCCGAAGCTGTTCGGCTGCCACGACCTGGCGCGCGGCGCGTGCGTGACGCGCGCGCGCGCGCGCAGGCCATCCCATGGCCGACAGAGTGGAGCGGCCCTGCCTACCCTTGAATGATGACGCCAATTCCAGCGCTCGGACCGTCCAGCGCGCAGCCCTCGCCGCGGCTCCGGCAGCATGCGGGCGCGCCAGCGTGCGGGCGCGCCAGCGGAACAAGGATGTGATGCGTGCATGCCCGCCGCTCTTCCCGCGGGCAGATCCTACCCTAGCCCTAACCCTGACAGCATACGGGCGCGCCAGAAGAAGAAGGACGTGATGCGCGCATGCCCGCTGCCGCCGGCGCCGTTCAGGTACGCCAGGATGCTGCTCATGCAGTTCGTTTCGTTGTCGCCCTGCAGCGTAGACCCGAACTCGTCCACCAGCGCTGCAAAAACGTGGCACGCGCCGCCGCTGCAGAAGCCTGCGTGAGTGCGCAGAGAGTGGCGCATCTGCGAGCCGGCCTGCATGTCGCCATCAAGGGCCATGCTGCCCTGCAGGCCGCCCTGCATGAGCTGTGGTACAGAGGCGAGGCAGTCAGTATGCTCTGTGCTAAGACACATCAGTTGTTGCTGTTTTTTGCACACATGCACATTCACCCACCCAAAATGGTGGATGCGTGTGCTGCGCGCTCTGGATGCCCTGCACTGGCCTACGAGCACGGCCATGTCTGCTTGGGTATGGTCAAAGGGGACAGGGCGTTGGTGGCCTCAGCTCGTGCCGAGTGCATGTCGACCACCTCGAGTCCCACCCGCACCACACGCAGGCAGAGCAACGAGAACTGCAGCCGCATCCCAGCCTGGGCGCGCCAGTTGCGGTCAGGTAGCCGAACGTCGTGTCCAGTTTGGTGTAGAGCTCCTGCCCGCTGGTCGCCAGCGGGGAGTTGCTGACGCCCGCGCAGTAGATGTGCGGCGCGATCACCACCTGCCGCAATGCAGGTACAGGGCACAGGGTTGACCCCAGCCGTGAGTCCCCTTGCCGTGCATGCGGCGTGGCCGGCACAGCGTCAGGGACATGCATGCCGAAACATGGCTGCTTGAAGCTCGGTCGGACCGCTGGTGCCACCATGGCGCAGCGGACACCACGCCATACACCATGTTGCCGGCCCAAGCGCGGCGAGGCCCGGGGCGGTATGCTTGAAGCTGTGTGATGCCCAGCGCCACCAATCTGCTCCGACATGCGCAGCCAGCGCATCTCCTGGCAGCAGGCGCTGCCATACGTGCGGGGACGCAGCCGCCAGGGGCGCCCTCGCCCGCAGCGTCACCGCCCGGCCCGCGCCCGTGCGCCGCGCACCTGGCTGTAGAACGTCGTGTTGAGCAGCGCAGTGAAGAAGGGCGTGGCGTCGCTGACGCCCATGCTCACCACGCTGGGGTCCGTCACGAAGCCGTCGCCTGGGCGCACCGCTGAACGGCTGGGCGTCAATTTAATCAAAACAGACATTTTTTTCCCCATACTTTATATGCCACTTTGCAGCGCATGCATGCGCTCGAGGAGCGCGCAAGGACATGCACTTACGCCAGGCCTGCCGCTGCTGCTCGCGCGCCGGTCGGGCCTGCCCCTGCCCATGCGCCCGCCTGGCGTGCGCGCGCGCATGCAACACGGGGCTCTGCGGTCCAGTGCAGGACATGTGTGTGGTGCTGGTGCGTCGCGTGCCTGAGCCCAAAGCCAGAGGAGGCAGCAGGCGCGGCGGGCCCAGGGCGGCGCGCACCCCAGTTGGCCTTAAACGCCGTGGCGCCCGTGCCCTCGACCATGTACAGGCAGCCAGCGCCGCAGATTGGCTCCAGGGCCGCCATGGCGCCCAGGTAGAAGTCGCCCAGCGCCGGCTGCCCGCCCGTGGCTTCCCAGGGCAGACCGAACCTGGGCGCTGCGGACAGATGCTAGGAGCGATTTAGGGTTGGATTAAAAACAAGGGCTAGGATGAGGGTGGGCTTGGCCACGCAAGCACTGGCGGGGAATGGCGCGGCGCGTCCGCACCCGTCGGGCTCGTTCATGATGTCGAGCAGCAGGCGGCCGCGCGCCTCGGGCACGAGCGCGAGCACGTCCGTCACGAGCCCCGCCCACGCCGCCACAAAGTCGGGCACGGACTGCACGATCACGTCGCCGCCCTGGAAGGAGTGGAAGTCCAGCATGACGTACCTGCGCGGCACTCCCGCTCGTAGGGTAGGGTTAGGGCTAGGGCAGAGCGGCGCGCAGCCCCTGCTGTGCGCGGTGCTGAGCGTGCAGCTCTCGCCGAGGTCATCTGACGGCTGACCATGGCACTGCCACGCCGGCGCCGCGCCGCGCCGCGCCGCGCCTCCTGCCTGCTGAGCGCGCTGCTGAGGGCGCGGCCCCCGCGGCTTCCATGCGCAGGGGAGTGAGGGGGCTGCCTGCACGCCTGGGCACCAACGGCCCTCCTGGCTGCCAATCAATGGGACACAGGTTTGACCAATGTCCCAGCCACTCTATCTGGGAGGTAGGTGTTCGGGCTGCTGATTGGCTCGCGCACAAGAAGACACCGTATGTCAGGTCCCGCGCACGGATGCCCTCGGGTGCGTGACCTGAGAGCTGGCGGTTGTGCGTGTGGTACACCGGGCGTGCCCCTGGCTCTTAAGCATGCGGCAGGGACCTGGCCAGGTTGCTTGCTAGGTTGTGGCTGCAGCCAGAACGCAAATGCCAGGTCCCAGCCGCCTCAGCGCGCAGGGCCGGGGCCGCCTCATGCACGGGCCCCTTCCGCCCAGGGCCGCGCAGTGCGCACAGGCCCTCGTCGATGAGGTACTGCACGACCCAGAGGTAGCGATCGCGCGTGGACGTGGCCGGCATGCCCGCGTTGCACGCGCCCGCGGGCAACACCGGCGGCGCCTGCGGCGGCGCGGCCGCGCCCGACGCCGGCAGCGTGGTCGCGTTGAACGCCGGCAGGCTCGCCGGCGGCGTCACGCTCAGGTCCAGCAACGCCTGCCGCGCGCGCCTCGGCGGCGGCGCTGACGCGGCCTCCGTGGCGGCCGACAGCAGGGTCATGGCAAGCGCGGCCCCAGGGCGGCGGGGAGACGCAAGCACAGGGCGGGCATGGGGTCTCGCGCCCTCGCTCTGCCCGAGAGGGCCGCAGCGCAGGGGCGGAGAGGGGCGCACCGCTGTCTCCGCATAGCATGGCGCGTCGGTCGGCGCGGGCGCGTCCGCAAAGTGCGCGAACGTAAACGGCAGCCGCACGGCATTGAAGCCCAGCTGCTTGATGCGCCAGACGATGGTCCGAAAGTCGCGCGTGGCGCTCGTCGTGCCGCGCGAGAGGTCGCCGGGGTAGGTCAGCCTGCGGTGCGGGCGCCGCACTGTGCCGCACGCGCCCCGGGCATGAAGCGCACACAGCCGCGCTGGTCGCGCCGTTTGAGAGGCCGCCGGCATCGAGCAGCTCGCATGGTCGCCCGACCCCGCACTTCATCGCACCAGTGCTGGACATGGGATGCAGGTGCTGGTTTCTACAGCGCAGGCCAGCCTGCGGAGCGTGGACACTATTGACACAAAAGGCGCTCGAGGTGCCATGCGAGAGCCCTGAAGTGGCCCGCAGTGCTTCTGCAGAGGCTTGGACAGCCCAGAGGTCTCGTGCGTGAGTCGGCCTGCCAGAGGTGCAGCCTTAGAGCCTGCATTTGTGCCGGGCCCGGCGGAGCGCCCATGAAGACTGTGGGGAAGCGCCGCTGGTGGCCCCAGCTCCATACGCGAGCCAGCGCTTGCGCCGGCGCCGGGGCAGGCACGGCGCCCCTTGCGGCCGCGAGGAGGGCGCTCGCGCACCCGGTGTTGAAGCCGAACCAGCCGATGCCCTTGAAGACCACGGGGGCGCCCGTGCCGTCCATGATCACCCCGCCGCTGGTGGTCAGCTCCAGCGGCGCCTGCGCCGCCGCGCCCGCCGCCGCCAGCAGCGCTGCCGCGTGCCAGGCCCCGCTCAGATCACGCGGGCAACGTGAGTGCCCTCTGAGGCCTGTGACTGTTGGGGCATGTTTTACTGAGCGGGCATCTGCCAGTGCATGAGCAGCTGCTGCGCCACGCACCCAGGCAGAGCAGCGCACGCGGCAGGCGTGGTACGTGGGGCGCTGTCCTGCGGCGCGCAGCGATGCAGACGGGCATTGCGCACAGGGAGCCACGATGGTTTCGCTAAGGCATAACAACAAAGGATAATGGGCCTAAGCCGGCAAGAGCTTGGTAGCTGTCGGATCGCAGGCGGCGTAGTACAGTAGCAGATCATGTCTTCGCCGAGAGCAGCTTTCGGGATATAAACTCACAATCGCAGCATAAATTGAATTTGAAATTCCTCGACCGCGCGCCCGGCCGAAGTACGCCTGATGCGCCAGCTCGGCGGCCATGCGTGTCCACTAGCCGTCGCTCTCTTTAGCACGAGGCAGGTTGAAGCAGGCGCGCAGGTCAACCAGCAGGAAACCGGGCGCACGGCCTCGGCAGCTGCTTGTGGCTGCCCTGGAACGCGCCGTGTGAAGAGTGCCGGCGGGCGTTTGAGTGCGGGAGGCCGCGCGGGCGCTGCGTGCATGCCCGCCGCGCCAGCCCGCGCGCGGGGCCCGCCCGGCGCGGCGGGCGCGCGCAGGCCCGCATGGTAGTGCGGCCGCTGCGCGCCCTGCTGACGCTCGTCCTCCTCTCCGCGCTCGTCGCCCCGTTGGACGCCACGCGCCCCTCATACGCGCCCACCAGCAAGTCCGTCTCTGTGAGTGGCGGCCTCCTGCGCGTCTACCTGGAGTACGACAACTTCCAGGGCTACTTCCTCAACAGCTACACCCTCCCCGCCGGTGCGCGCGCGGCCGCCGCCCTGGGCGCGTGACCGAGCGCAGCATGCTAGGCAGCCCTGGCTCCTGCGCTGCCGGCTCTGTGCGCCCGGCGCGCGCCTTTCGCCAGGCGGACGCCCCCGTGTCGAGCCTCAACCCGCCCTCCCCAGCGGGCCGAGCGTGCAGGCTCGACCGTCAAGGACGAGTTCAACGTGACGTGGTGGATACAGCAGGACATCGTCGTTACGACGCAGCCCGTGTCCGCGGCCGACCAGGACCGCCTGCGTGCGCCCCGAGCCACGCCTGCCTGGCATGCATGGCATGGGTAAACACATGCGTGGGGGCGTCTGTTGCCCCAGTCTCTGCCCACAGGCGCCACGCGGGCGCGGCTGCCTGGCGCGGGCGCCTGCCCTGGCTCTGTGCGGGCCCGCCCTGGCTCTGTGCGGGCCCGCCAGGCCCCGGCGGCTGCATGCGCTGCCAAGCTGCCGAAAGCGCATGCTTGCTGCCCAGGGCAGGCGCGCAACCAGCACCATGGCGCCCAGCACACATCACCAGCTGGCTGCCTGCCTGTAGTGCCGCCGCGCGCCGCGCGCCGCGCGCTCGCGGAGGGCCCCTTCCTGGCGCCGGCGCGCTCCCTCATGCGCTCAGGGCCACTACACGCGCGCGCGCGCCGCGCAGCGTACCGCGTGCAGCCCGTCGCGGGCTTTGCGAGCGCGGGCGTGCCGTGGATGCTGCCGGTGCAGAGCGCGTACGAGGTGTCGACGCCGGGCCTGTGCTCCGGCGCGACCTGCTGCGGTGGCACGCGCCAGGTCGCGCTTGCGCTGGACCCCGTGACGTATAACTGCTACTACGCCGCGCTCGGCAACGTGCCGAACCGGCAGGCCGGGTACTTCAATATGTCGGTGCGCCGCGCGGCCGGCGCCGGCGCGCCCGCTCGGGCCGAGCTAGCGCGCGCAGGACGGCGGCGCTGACGCCGCGCGCGCCGCAGGTGAATGTGGCGCAGCAGCCGCACGGCGTCAACGTCACGCTGAACTTCACGCCCTGGACGTGGTGGCAGCTCGGGCAGGACGGCCAGGGCAACGCGCTGGCGCCCTACGGCGCCGCCGCGCAGCCGAACGTGTCCGCCTCCGCGTACATAGACGGCGGGATGCAGAGGCTTGCCAGCACAAACGGGCTGGCCTTCGACCCCTGGGTTTACCGGCCCGCGCGGTGGTGCCAGAACGCTGCCTCGCCCAGCCCGGCCACCGACCAGGGTGCGCGGCCGCCGAGGCTGCCTGCCCTGCGCGCACGCGCGCCCGCCGCCGCCGGCGCTGCGCGGCCGACGCTGCGCGCCGCGCGCGCGCGCGCTGCCAGGGTTTGCCGTCCCGCCCGCGGAGCTGCTTCTCAACAACTACTCGGGCGGCTTCTTCGGGGGCGCCAACCACCTGGGCCTGAACGCGAGCGCCGGCAGCTGGGGCGGCTGCTTTGCGGCGTCCGGCTGTTCCCACGCGCTGGACTACTGCACGGCCACGAGCGGCGCCGCGAACGCCACGGACCAGTGGAGCCCCTGGCGAGGTGCGCGCGCGGGGGAGCTCTCCGCACCTTCGACGATCAGGTCCTGAGCTGCAGGTGCCACGCCTGGGCCTGTGGCCGAGCACACTGGGCTCGGTCTAAGCCGTCCGGCTGCATGCTGAGCGCGCTCCGGCCGCAGGCACGGCGCTGTCGTATTACGTCAGCACCAACCTGGCCTGGGCGCCCTGCAGCTTCCTGCAGAACCAGTGGATCGCGGACCCCTACACCCAGCAGCCGTTCTGGTCGTACCAGCTCTCCTGCAAGTGGGGCGGCCTCAGCGGCTACTGGGGCATCGGGCTGTACGTGACCGCCAAGGTCGCCGTGTCCGCCCTGGCCATGACCAGCGCCGCGCCGCCGCCGCCCAGCCCGCCGCCGCCGCCGCCCAGTCCGCCGCCGCCGCCACCCAGCCCGCCGCCGCCGCCGCCAGCACCACCATCCTTCTCAGTGCGCTCCCTGCGGTGATGAGCTGCCCTCCGACTGTTCTGCAAGACAGGAGCCCTATGGAACATGACCCGAGTAGGCTGCATCAAGGGCTGACCTCGTCCGGCGCGCTGCCGTGGGCGGCAGGGCCTTTGCTTCGCGCCAGTCTGCGGCAGCCACGGCGCGTTCGCGCCGCCCTGCGCATGCTCGTGCAGCGCCGGGTGGGTCACCGACGCGACGCAGCAGCCGTCCGCGGCGTACCTCTGGTGCGCGACGCCGGCGGCGGCCAGCGTGACAATCGCATACGCTGCCAGTGCGCACCCCCGCACGCTCCAACCGCGTGCACGTGTGGGCGGTCCCCTCAGCCTTGACACGCGCACTGTGCACCGCCTTCCTCTGTCGCATGCAATCCTCCCGGCTGTCAAGCCCCCGCCGCCTACTGCGAGCGGGGATGCGCCGCCCGCAGGCCTGCTGACCAGCCTGCAAATCATGTGGAACGGCGTTCGGGCTGTGCGCTGGTACGTCTGGCTGGCGAGCGGCGCCGGCGCGGCCGTTCTTGCGTCCGGCACAGCGCTCGCCTGCCGGCACGGCTGCGCCTGCTGCGCGGCCGCCGCGCCGCGTGTGACCAACATCACCAACATCACAAATTACTACGGCCGGGCGCGCCCGCATGAGAGTAGGGTAGGGTGGGCCTTTTACCCTAAACCTGGACCCCCGCGCGGTGCCGTGTCTACGCGCGGGCCGCCCAGCGCTTCTGAGGCGCCGCATGGGCCCCTGTGGGACGCGCCACCGGCAGGCTCTGCACCACCGCACAAAGGCCAGCAGAAGCTCCTCTGTTTTATGCATCTGTCCCAGCTCGTGTCCAGCCCGCGTTCCCTGGAACATCAAGAGCATGCAGCCTCGGCGTCTGCAGCACTCGAGAGCGAGCAGGACGCCGACGCGGCGCCGCGCAAGGCCGCGGCTGCAGGGCCGGCCGCAGAGGGAAGAACTGGCCGGCTGCGCCGCGCAGGGCGCCGCGCCGCGCGACCTGCGCGCGCTGCACGCGCCGAGCCTGTTCCAGATGCCGCCCGGCGGCCCGCCAGGCGGCGCGGCCACGGGGCGCGCCCGGCGCGGCGGCCGCCCAGGCGCCAGCTCCTCTGGCTCGGATCGCGGCGGCGGCGGCGGCGGCGGCGACGACGACAGCAGCGCGCCCAGCGAGCCTGACGAGGGCGAGCGGGGGTAAGCACCGCCGCGCACACTCTTTGCCGTTTTCACTAAGAAACACGCCCAGAAGCCTGTCTAGCTCAGAGAGCAGACCCAATCCAGTGCGCCGCCGACCTGTCTGCATGGGCAGCCATGCGTGCGGCGCCCCACATGCTGACAGGCGGTGATGGCTGGCAGTGTCCCCAAATGTGCCCAGGTACTCTGAGCACGACGAGGCGCCGTGGCGCGAGCGCGAGCCGGAGGCCCTTGGTGGGCGCCCGCTCGAAGGCGTGCGCCGCGCGCCCGCTGCAGCGCACGCGCCGCCGCCGCCGCCGCCGCCCGCCCGCGCGCGCGCGCCGTCGCTGGCCGCGCGCATGCGCGCCGTCAGCCTCACCGCAGCGCCGGCGCTCGCCGCGCGCCTGCGCCGCCAGAGCCGCGCTGCGAAGGCGCTGCCCACGGCCAGCAGGGCGCCAAACCCTGCCGGCCCCAGCCTGCAGGAACAGCTGGCCGCTCGCATGCAGGCTCGCGCCGCGCGCGCCGAGGCTCCGGGGGCCCCCGGCGGGCGCGCCGCGGGGGAACCCGGCACGCGCGACGCGCCGGCGGCCGCGCCATCTCTGCAGGAGCAGGCCGCGGCGGCCGCGCGCGCGCGCGGCGCGCGCGCGCTGGGCGGCGCCGGCGCGGGAACCAGCGACCGCCCGCCGGGCGCGCCGGCGCCCGGGGACTTGCAGCATCGCTGCAGGCACGCGCTGAGCGGCTGCGGCAGCAGGAGGCCGTTGCAGGCGCGGCGGGGACGGGCGGGAGTCCTGCACTGTCCAGAGCACTGGCGCTTCCTCCGGCCGCACCGCTCCATGCGCGCGCGCCTGCCGCGGCGCCCGGCTGCAGCAGCGGGCGCCCAGGGCTCAACACGCCGCCGGCGCCGCCGGCGCCGCCGTCGCTGCAGGACCAGCTGCGTGCCAGGCTTGCCGCTCGGGCAGGGCGCGCCGAGGGCGCCGAGGCCGCGGGGCATGAGCCGGACCCTGCGGTGCAGCAGCGCAGCGCAGCAAGAGCTGGGCCGCAGGGCCAGGGCGGCGGGCGTGCGGCAGCGCCCTTGCAGGAGGAGGAACTACGGGCCAGGTTGCTGGCGCGGGCGCAGCATGCCGGCGACGGCGGGCCTGCGCACGCGGCCGCCGCGCCGCCTGACGGTGGCCCGCCTGACACCCGTGGACAGGGCACCGCGCGCGGGGGCGGCCCGTCACTGCAAGACGAGCTGCGGGCCAGGTTTCTGGCCCGAGCGGCGCGCGCGGACGTGGAGGAGGCCGCGCCGCAAGCAGGCGGAGCCTGCGGCGACGCAGGCATGGCTGGCAGGCGCGCCCCTGCTGCGGGGCTGCGCCGGCCGGTCAAGCTGGCAGTGCCGGCGGCCTTCATCCCCTTGCCGAGCGCGCCGGGCATGGCGCCCGGCCCGCGCGTGCAGCATGCAGCCCTGGGGCTGCCTGCCAAGAGGGCGTGAGCAAAGAATAGCGCGCTGCTTGACTTTGTCGGAGCGGGAGAGCGGACTGTGGCGGGTGCGGGCAGCGTGTAGCCCCGCTCCAATATGCGTGTCGGCCTGAAGCGCACTTTATAGCAATGCGCACTGTATTCGATGGCAATTGCGCACGCCTATGCAGCCCTGCTTGTTGGCTTCTGGGCCGTGCTGTGGTAAGCAGGCTGTTTGTGTGAGTGAGCTTTGGGTTTCACATGCGCGCTCGTTTTCATTTGAGTTTGCATGTTGCGTGCGGCTAGCGATACAGAATGTTGATGCAGGCCTTGCCTGTGTGCCCGACTTGCACAATGAGTGATGGTGAGGAGGCTGTGGCAGTTGAGGCGCATGCAGAGAGTCGGGACACAACCGCTCGGGAGCACCTTGGCCAAGCACCACTGTGTGTATGTGCCTTTACTGCACACCTGTATGTGCTTTTATAACAGCTTGATTTGCAGCATAGCACGCAATCTATGCGCATGTGCTGAGCAATGGTTGCAGGCATGCCTGCAACCATCATGCGCATGTTTGATCATGCGCATGATCAACGCAATCATGCGCATGATTGAGTGTGGCCGGGCTGGTAAAAAGCATGCCTCAAATGCATGCTGGAGCCTGGAATGTCAAGCCCCGTGAGGGGGGGTGCCCAGATCTGGTCTAGACTGGACGCCTCACGAGCACTCCCAACGACCAAACTGCTGGTTGACACTGAGTGCTTGCGATGCAGCCTGAGCATATGAGGCACTGTTGATCACCAGCGCTGCACACATGCCGCTGCACCATCATAGCCCGGAGCCAGCACGTGTCTGTTCCCACACCTGCGTCTGCTCACCTGGTCACTCACTCGCCTTACGGTCAGCCTGACACGATGGCTGCACCGGACGCTTGGGATGTGTGTATTGTGACCGGAGGTTCTTCAGGCATTGGTGCACGCCACCCCCCACTGACTTCACGCCGAGCTAAGGCCTCAGCGCATGCAGCATGTCACTCGGTCTCTGTCTGCTGAAGAGACATGCACCTGGAAGTGCCTGCTACTGTGCGTCCCTGCGCGTACACTACCTCAACCGCTTGCTGTCACTACCGCTTGCTGCCTCTGGCCCTGGTGTCTGACGGTATGTGTTGTTTCAGGCAAGGAGGTCGCGGCCGGGCTGCTCAGGCGCGGGCAGCACGTCGTCCTGACCTGCCGGAGCGCGGAGCGCTGCCACATGGTGCGCACACCCGGGAACTCCAAGGCTTGTTCAAGCGTAGTGCTGGACACCCGTTGCAGCCGCGTTGAGTGTGCCTGCTCACAGTGGTTGGCCAGCATGAAGAACGGCGTTCTGCACATCTAGTGATATTGAGCCTTTGAAATGTCGCGCTCCACGGCTGACCTATCAAAACTGACTGCATGAGGTTGGTGCCGGAGGAGCGATGGGGTACCGCAGCACCCCAAACCTACTGGTTGCTGTAACTCTGCAGGTGGAGCAAGAGCTGGCCGCGCGGCGGCTGCCGGGCAGCACCGAGTGCCGTGCGCTCGACCTGGCCGACTTTGGGTCCGTGCGCGAGTTTGCGGGGCGCGTGTGCGCGGAGGCGGCCGCGCCGCGCGGGCGCCGCGTCAAGCTGCTGATCAACAACGCAGGCCCGGCCCGCCGCGCGCCCGTGCTGGCCCCGGTGCAGGCCCGCCTCCAGGAAGTCTAGGTGTTGAATTTAAACATATTGAGTTGATGTGGCTGCTCTGACTCCGGCGCCTCGTACCGTGCCTTCCAGGTGCCCTTGGTCAGTCAAGCTGTGCGCGCCAGACAGCCCGATTGACGTCCTGGCGCCACAGGCGTCATGGGGCTGCCGCTGGATGCGGACGGGGGGGACTCGGTCCTGCGCGTCAACCACCTCGGGCCATACCTGCTGACGCGGCTGCTGCTGCCCGCGCTCGCCCCACACGCGCGCGTGGTCTTCGTCGCCAGCCGCGCGCACCAGCAGGCCCTGCGCTTGCGCGTGGCGGGCGGCCGCGTGCAGGGCACGCCCCCGCACTGGCGCGCCCCAGCAGCCGCCCGTGGAGCCCCTGCTAGAGTGGCATGCTCGCTGGCAGCGCACCACAATGAGCGATGCATTCCTTTGCAGCGATGAGGTTACTGAGGTCAGCTGGCCCATGCACCACACAAGCAGTCTGCTGGGCGTCGTGCTGACACCTAGAGGGTCAGGGCGCTCGCAGGTACCTGCGGTACGCGCGCTCCAAGCTGTGCAACGTGCTGACGTCCGCGGAGCTGCAGCGGCGCGCGCGCGCGGCGGGCCTGCCGCTGACGACGGCGGCGGTCAGTCCCGGCGTGGTCGCGACGGGCATCTGGGGCAACCTGCCGCGCGTGTGGCGCATCCTCGTGCGGCCGCTCGCGCGTCTGTTTGCAAAGACTCCCCGTCAGGCGCGCGCCGTGGCCCTCCCGCGCCATCCCTGCTGTGTGCCTCCGGTGCCAGTGATTGTTGGGTCACGCTGTGGAGTGGACATGTTGTTGCTTGTGCCCAAGCATAGGAGCGTGATCAACGGCACGAAGTCGCAGTGACCTGCTTGTAAGCGCTGCAGAGAAGCCCGCCCTCCCGGCTACTGGTACCCCAGGAACTCAACAAGCAGTCCTACATGCAGTGTGCCAGCACATGTATGCATGGTGCATGTCCGTCTGTCCCCGGGCTGGTGCGCCACACGGGCGGCAGCACATCTGCTGGCCATCTGCGCAGGGAGCCGCCACCGTGCTGCACGCAGCAACCGAGCGCAAGCTGCGCGGGGGCCGCTACTGGCACGACTGCCGGGAGGCGCGGCCGTGTGCCCAGGCGCGGGACGCGCGGCTGGCAGCCGCGCTGTGGGAGGCGAGCGCGGCTGCCGTGGGATTGAGTGCAGCGGAGGCAGCCTGGCCATGAGTGTCCTCCGGCAGCCGCGCGCTTACAGTGCGCACCTGTCCAGCCGTGTGCGCAACGCGCGGCTAATGGCAGCGGTGTGACCAGGGCAGTCTCCGCCGAGTTGCTGTTGCAGAGATCTGCTTGGTGTGAGCCTGTGCAAACCACAACTACAACAGCAGATTGGGACAGCTGAGGGGGTGCACGTGCGCGACGCGTCGCTCGCGGCCGCGCCGTGCAACTCCTGGAGCAGGGTACACAGGCTGCCTTGCCGTATTGCGGTAGCGAACCACATCTTGCTCGGACAGTCCGGTCGAGCGCGTCCTCTTTGTGTTCTGTTTAGGTGTCCTGCTGTCTTGGGCTATCCTGGGTGTGGTTCGAAGGTGCAGACTAGGTTTTGCACGTGGTGTTGGCATGTGATAGGTCCTCAGCCCTAACTACCCTCTGGGCGAGGGCAACTTTGAGCGGGCTCCTGATTGCGGTGTACCAGGCGGCAAAGAAGCAGGAGGTCGGAAAGAAGGTGTTGTGCGGTCGTCGAGTGCCGGCCGGGGTCGCGGCCTCGTCTGTGAGCCCATTACTTTCATCTTGCAAGAGGTACACTTTCATCCTGCAGGCAGTACCTCTTGCAAGATGAGTGCCGCCCCCTGAATGCGCACGAGCCGAGTAAGAGTTCTATGGAGAACGGCGAGCTCAAGCGTGCTGGAGGCGGCATCTGACCAGCCCATCTACCTGTCTCGCACCAGCATGCTGACCAAGGCCGCGCTGCGGCGCACAGGGCGCGGCGGCGGGCTCAGCGCGCCCCGCAGGTCGCGCAGTGTCGCGCCCGCTGAAGCGCCTGCGCAAGGTTGGCGCAGAGCCCGTGCTCGCGGTGAGGCCCTTGCTGCACACATTCATCTGGCATGCTCATTGCAAGCTCGCCCTGTCCTACTGGTGGAGGGTGCGCAGGGCGCACGCAGCACATGCAAATGTTTCATTTTGGTATGGCCTGCAGGCCCCGGCAGCGACGTACGAGCTGGAGGATGACCTGGGCGAGGGCGCCGCCGCGGCCGGCGCCAGCTCGCACAAGGTGCGCCGCGCACGCCGCTGCCGAGCTGGGTGGCCTGTGCTGCTGCCATGCTCGAGCCCAGCCTGTGCCGCGTCCGTCTGCCTGTCTATGATTGCTACCGTGCCGACCGGACAGAGGCCGCAGCCGCGCCCCTACCGCGCCCGGAGGCGCGGCCTGTGCACCGCACCGAGCCGACCAGCACTCGAGCAAGCAGGCAGGCTGAAGGCTCGGCCCGCGTAGGCAATGGACTACAGCTCCGACGACGATGACGAGGGCGCCGCCGCGGCGCCGTGCGCCGCCGCCGAGCGCGCTTCGCTTGTGCTGTCCGCGGCGCCGCTGGCGGTGGCGGGCAACATCGGCGCGGGCTTCATCGCGCCCGCAGGCGACATGCTGGTGCCTGACAGCGACGAGAAGGCCGCCTCCGCGCCGCTGCAGGGCGCCGCTGGTGCGCTGCTAGATACGACAGCAGGATCTGAGTGATGTGCATCTCCACCCGGGCTGCCTTGTCGGAGGGAATGGCGCGGAGGCTGACGCGCCCGCACGGGCCTCTCCAGCTCCAGACATGCACCACATGGCCAGACCGAGGCGCTTGTGAGGGCCTTGTGCCCTGCGCAGAGGCCGGCGAGGGCCAGGCTGGAGCCGCGCGCGCGGCGGCCGACGCTGAGGGCGCGGCGACGACAGGGCCGCCGGCGCCGGTGGAGGCTGCTGGCGCCAATGAGGTGCTGACCCCGCTCCTGCTTCCCATCAGCAGGCCCTAGAAGAAGACGGCCTCGCTAGCACGACGGGATGCACCAGCACGACACAAACACGGCCATCGCCTGACGTGCGGGAGTGCAGCCGTCCTCACAGGCCCGGCACGGAGGTGCCAGGCATGCTGACAAGCATCGAGGGCTGACCCAGGGCGTGGGGGCGCGAGCAGGGCCACGGAGACGAGGCGCCCGCGGCCGGGGACGACGCGGCGGCGGCGAGCGAGGAGGGCGCGAGCGGCGGGCGCGCCGCTGAGGAGGTGGTGCCGGAGGCGGCGCCCACCGGCGACACCGCAACAGCGCAGAAGGCGCGCGCCGCATGAAGGCCTACTGGCAGGCTCGCACGGGCCCGTGTGGTGGGTCGCAGATGGGTAGGGCTAGATCGACGTAGGGCGTTCGGGTGCCCCGATTTGGCTTTGGCGAAGGGCTGGTGTGCATGCGTGCACGCTGGGTGTGCGCGTCAACGCATAGAGCGAGCGCAGGGCATTCAGTAAGTAGGGCGGCCTGAGTGGCGCAGTGCCGGAGCAGAGCGGCTGTGCTACTGCTTCGCCAAACGAGCAGAGCCGCTGCAACCCGATCGAGAAGCATGCAGTTGTCAACCTGTGACAGCCCGCAGTCTGATCGCCGGGCGCACAGGTGACGTTTGCGGACCTGGCGGTGTCGATCGTGACTGTGGACTCCGAAGGCGAGACCTGGGCGCTTGTGCGTGCACTGGCGGACATCGCGGCCACTGCGCCCGACGAGCTGCTTGCGGCTGTCTACCTTTCTGCTGGCATGGCGCGCTGCCCGGCCCCCTGGCCGTGTGGCCACCTTGCATATTTTGGCCGGCTCTCGTCTGACGCGCGCGCGCGAGAGCTGTGCCCGGCATTCGACATGCATGTCGACCAGGACCCTATGCCTCGTCCCCTTGCATGCGGCTGCGCCTTGCCGCCGCGCCTCGTGTCGGGACCTGGCCCGCCCCAGGCTCCATCTTCAGCAATCCGGCGCTTTCACAGCCTGCCGAGCCTCCCCAGCCTGCGCAGTCGTGTGTGTTCCCTCGCGCTGCTGTGCACCGTCGGCAGGAACCCCATATCATTATGGCTGTGCACGTCTCTCGCTTCCGGCGGTGTGCGCTCGCGAGATAGACCCTGCGACGCAGGTGCCTGGCGTGGCAGCGCTGAGCGTGCCGACCTCTGCCATCACCAAGTCGCTGGCTACTGCCACGCGGCGCGCACTCGGCGAGGTGCGCCACGGCACACCCATGGGCGGCACGAGGGGCACTCTATGTGTTGGCCGATCTGTAACAGTGGCAGGCTGCTTGGATGGGTTGCGGCGGTGCAGCCTTGCCGGCGTGCATGTCCGGGCATCCAGGCACCCTGAGGGCTGTAGGATCGCCAGGCTGCAGTGAGCAGCATGCTTGTGTATCAGCCGGCGCGCAGTTTACCTGGCATCTGGTCTCGACCTGATGCACGCATGCGCCTTGCGTGCATTTGGCCAGCTGCTATTGGGGTCGGGGTGCACACATCCGGCGCCCCCCTGGTGCAGCGCACCACGGCCTGCCGCAGCCAACGCGGAGTCGCTGCGCACTGACATGCCCGCGCACGCGGCGTAGGTGCGGCGCGACGACGCGCAGCACCGCCTCGTGAACGTGGCATCAGACGCCGTGTTTCCTCCGCTAATGGTCGGGACACCTGCCCTGAGCATCCACACCGCATTTGAGTGCGTGCCCTCGACCGCCCAGCCCTGCCCAGCCTCGTGTCATTCGCGCCTAGCCTATGATAAATGGATGTGGTTGTGCGGCCAATCCCGGCTCCTTTACCTTTTCCTGTTACATTGGGTCTTGTGCAGAACGGGCCACACTCCCCAAGCCGGGCGGCTCAAGGGGTGGTGGCGGTGATGCATGGTCCATCACCGGCCGGTACAGCCTCCGCACGCATGGCAAGGCTGTGATGCTGAGGCGTCCCGTTGCGGCAGGACGCTGCGTGGCATAGCGAGCATGAAGCCCGGCGACCGCAGTGCGCGCGCCATCGACCAGAGGGCGCAGCGGCTCGACAAGCTGCTGCAGCGGGCAACATCGGGCGCCGTGGCAAAGTACATCGTATGCCTCTTGCAGGCGCGCCGCGAGCGCCTGCCCACCAATGCTGATCTGCGACCTGGGCATCTCTGCCTGCGCAGAGCGCCAGCGTGGCATGGTGCGCGCCCAGGGCGACCCGCAGCTCCGCCTGGCGGAGCAGACGGTGCTGGAGACGCTGGCGCGCGCGGTGCTGCTGTGGCGCAGCGGCGAGTGCGCGCGCCCGGGCGACGACGAGGGCCTGCCGGCTACTCTGGATGCCGTCACAGCCGCATACCGCGGGTGCCGCATGTGCAGCCGGCCTGTGTACATGCTCTTCGGAAGCCGGATCTGGGCGCGCCCCGCTCGCTATGCTCGCCCGTTCTGCGTCGAGAGGGGACGGGAACTGCACGACATGGCGGGCGAGATGTATGCGCGGCTGCTCACGCAGCAGATGCTTATGACCGGGTGGGACCAAGCTCGTGCTGGGGCAGCTGCCCCATGCAACAAGAGGAGCGGCGGCTGGGCCGCCGGCCGCGCTCACAGGCCGAGCCTGTGCTGGCCGAGCCCGCCACTGGCGTCGGTGGAGCGCGCCCCCCAGCGAGCTCAACACGGGCATACAGCTCCTGTCCCTCTTCTCTGGTTGCACTTCAATCTTTTTAATATAGGTTAGGGTAGGGTATATGGTTAGAGTAGGGTTATTTTGCCACTGATTCGCACAACGCCGTGGCAAGGCAGACTGTAGGTGCCTGGCCCTGGCTGGGCAGTGGTTGCTCGCCTGAAGGGCGTTTCGCGACTGTACGAAGACTGCTCAACGCAGTTGGGCCGCCACCGTACGTCTGCGAGCAGTTGGCAAGTGCACGTCAGTCCAGCTACTGTGCATACGATCTGTCCGGTGCGCCCGCGGGCCGCCCGGGGGGCCGACCGCAAGCGCACACGGCACCCGCGCCGCGCGCCGCCCTGACGCGGCTGCCGGCGCGCAGGAGGCGGCGGCGCGGCGCGGCGACTCGGAGGCGGCGGCGGACGCAATGGCGCCGCCTGCGGCGGCGCCATTGCCAGCGCCGCCTGCGGCGGCGCTGGCGGCGACAGAGGCCGCGCGGCGCGCGGCGGAGGCTGCGGCCGCCGAGGCGCCCGCCGCCGCCGAGCGCACCGCGGCCGAGGCCGCCGAGCCGCGCGCCGCGGCGGTTGCGGCGGCGGCAGCGGAGGGCGGCAGCGAGGAGGCACTGCAGCGGCGCGCCGCGGCGGCCACGGCCGCCCAGCGCGATGAGCTGGCGCGCGCCAAGGCGAGCTGCCCTGCGGCGGGCCAGCAACCCGGCAAGCTCGTCGAGATGGACTACCGCTGCGCCGTCATCGGCGGCTTTTTGGGCGAGTGCGTACCCAGCACAAGGCGCTGCTCGTCTCGCGGGAAGTGCTGCATTTTGTGCGCATGTGGATAGTGTCCATGTGCCTGCATGGGCCTGACGCTCGCGCCCGGGCCGGCGGCTGCGGTCGTGTCGGTGCCCTGCTCTTCTCTGCTCCCAGGCTGGCCGAGAACCTGGGGAGCACGGGTGCCCGTGTGCTTAAATCTCTCCGCTGCAACTCACCACGGTGCTCCGGACTGTCAGCTTGCTGCTGCTGCGCGGCGCCTGCATGTCAGAGGGGAGTGGCCGTGCATTCTGGCCGTCAGGTACCAGCCGCACCTTTGAGTCCACTTCTGCTGCGTTTCCATGTCTGCCTTTCGGCCGACTCAGGCCACCTGACCCAGTACAATGGCGGCGGTGTCAAACGGCGCTCGCATGCACACAGGGACACCCGGCTGGACGCCATCCTCCTGGCGGTGTACTACGCCGCTGGCAAGGAGCTGCAGGACATCGGCGTCGTGCGGCTCACTGCCGGCAACGAGCAGCACATGGCGCTGGCCGAGCGTGTGAAGGGGCTCATCATGGACAAGCCGTTGTACGACTATGTGTACGCATCCCTCCTCGCAGCCGGTCACTCCCTTCTTCCCGCTCGTGGCAAGGATGGTGACAAGGAGCGTGGGGGCAACTTGGTGGAGAGTTGTTGCATGAGTATCTGCAGCAGGGCACTCCCGCATGCCTGTTCGCCTCAGACCTGTCCTGACCACCCCGTCTGGCCCATGTCTGACCTTGGCTGGCCGCACGCGCGCGGGGTACGCTGCGGCAGATGCGATGGCCAGCTGGTTGTGTCTGCATGAGGTCTGAGCGTGGCTGTGTGTGCTAGATAGCGCGGCTGGCGCGCCCTCTTGTGCGTGCCCAGTCACCGTGCTTTAATTCAGGGGCGTGTGTCAACCAGAGGGGCTGTGGGCTCCCATGTGATGCGCGCGGGTCCTCCGCGGCAGGTTTCATGAGGCCAACATGCCCACTGTGTGGTACGGCGCGGAGGTCGGCGTCGTTATCAAGGCGGAGGGGCTGGTCGTCTCGCCCGTGCACTATGCGGCCTATGGCATGGTGGCCGCGGGATGCGGCTTGACGCTGCAGTCTGCGCGCCTGGCGTGCGTGCGCGCCGGCTTCCGCGCGTCGGACATCTCAACTGCCGAGGAGGTGCGCGCAGCTGCAGCCGGGGCTCTCAACGCCGCGTCCGTCGCCTGATAGTGGCTGGCTGCGTGCCGCGCCTCGAGCTCTGTTGGTGAGTGGGCCGTGCGCGCTCACCATATGTGCCCATTGCGTGCATGTACTTGCTCCTGTTCTACGTTGCCAGGCAGCCTACCAGCCTGTCAGGAGGGTAAGGGGGGTTGTTTGTATGGCCGCGGCGCAGTTAGTGCAGATCTACAACGAGCAGGCGCGCCCTGCGCCGTGAGCCGCCGGCTGCACCAGCGGCGCCCTGGTGCCCAATACGCGGGTGTCACGCGCGCGGCGGTACTTGACCGTGCAGCCAGGGTGAGGGTCATGTCGTGGGCGTGGCTGCCGCTGAGCGCGCGTGGCAGCTGAGATCCCGGGTCGGCGGCGCCGAGTGCGCTGCCTGCCCGGGGATCCGAGCTGCGCTCCGCCGGCGTGCCAGGTGAGCCCGGGGCCCGGGGAGTGTGTACTAGCTGTGATGGACCGGAAGGACTGCGCTGCAGAGCAGGAACCTGATGGGTTCCTGCTCTGCTGCAACTTCGCGCTCAACTTTGGCGTGCGGGCATGTGGCCCGCATGCAACCAGCCCTGTACGATGCCTGCTGCCGCGGCTCC
>JAABUU010001380.1_pt1 | contig 41275 bp, 30 predicted proteins | sample 5559301 | NCBI WGS metagenome assembly JAABUU01 (sample SAMN10711884, study PRJNA513360) | rock metagenome | isolation source: Antarctica rocks | place: Antarctica: Victoria Land, Richard Nunatak white | reverse complement strand
CATGTCTACGTCCCCCAAAACGTAACGCCCATTCCTAGACAACTCTACCTAGGACAAACGACAGTGTGCAGGCGACGTGGGTGCCGGTATGAAGCTGACGGATCTGCTGCCTATCAACCAACGGGACCTTGCCTGACGCACACGTTTGGCGGACGAGAGCCGTTGTTCTCAGTGCGAAGGTGTGAGTGATCTTGCTGAACGGTGCCCAATCACAAGGCAAGAGCTAGCGGCAAATCAATCAGTGTTGCACTAATCCGCAGCGGCATTGTCAGAATCTATTTTATTGCGCGAACTCCTTTCATAAAGGCTACATTGGTCGAGTCAGTCACCATGGCGCTAACAGACGCGTGGGACATACTGAAGCTAGCAGCAAAGCATTATCAAGACAGCATAGCGTATGTGGACCCAGTCGAACAGAGCTCGCTCACTTACGGGCAACTGTTGCGACAGAGCACCAAGCTCGCGGCTTGGTTGCAAGGCCAAGGCGTCGGCCGGGGCGACCGAGTCGCCGTGATGCTGCACAACTCCATTGAGGTCGTGCAAGTCCACTTTGCGGCTGCCGCGCTGCACGCCATCATCGTCAATGTCAACACTCACTGGGTCGACAGGGAGATCAACCTAGTTCTGCAAGACTCTTCGCCACGAGTGGTGCTTCTGCACCCTCAGTACCTTGAGGCTGTCAAAGCTGCTATGCAAGAAGCTACAAACCAATCCGGAGCAGTGCAGGCTCCCAGCGCTTGCAGTGTAGACACAATAGTCCTGGTCGACTCTTCCCTCAGCAGTACCATATCTGCTGAGCAGCACCAGCTGCAAGTGGCCTGCATGAGCTATGCGTCCATCATGGCGCACAGCTCAGAACTGCAACAACCATCTGACCTGTCAGACAGCGATGGCTATCAGATGTACTACACCAGTGGCACAACAGGCAGACCCAAGGGTGTGGTTCTCAGTCAAAAGATTGTTGTCACACATGCTTTGGGGACCATTCAAGGTGAGTCATCCTGCACAATTAGCAGCAGCAGCACAGCTTGCTGACTCAATGTGATTCACATCTGCGCATATGTTTTGCTCTGCACAGATCAAAAGCGAAAGGCTTCAGGCAGCCAACAGCGCCTCCAGACCACAACTCATATATGCTTATTGCACTGTTACAGAGATGGCTCTAAACAGCAGGGATGTGTGGGGCCACTTTGCTCCCATGTTCCACCTGGTGGATGCCTTTGCCATATATGCCATCACTCTAGTGGGGGGCCGCCATGCTATCCTACCCACCTTCACCGCTCAGGAGGCCCTCCTCACAATTGGTGAGCAACTTTTACAACACGGCTGTTGTTTGGCCTTGTTTCTTACCTCTCTTATATGCATCCCAAGCCAACCCAACGTCTTTGGTGCTGCACATAGGGAACATGGTAAAGCACTTCCCTTCAATCGTCAATGCTGATCCTCTTTTGGCTTATAGTTAAGGTGGCCGTGTATTTGTAGAGCACACTGGCGGTTGATTTTGTGGACACATGTAGCCTATCTGAAATCTATGGTCTTTGCTTGCACAGACAAGCAAATATGTAAACCAAGCAGAAGGCAGTGTCCTGTCACATACTGAGCCTGCAGCACGCTTTCACTTGTGCCCTCAGCTTATATACAAATGCATGGAACACACAGGGTGTTACTTGACCAGAGTGAATGATTGCATGTTTTGACCTGCAGAGAGGGAGTGTGTGTCTTGCACCAACTTCGCCTCTACCATGGTAACCCTGCTGGTCAGCAACCCCCTGCTACCCCAGCTGGACCTGTCCTGCCTGCGCATTGCATCCTGTGGGGGGTCCCCGCTACCCCCAGCCACAGTCAGAAGGGCAATTGCTGCCTTTGGCTGCCCCTTCTTCATCTCCTATGGCATGACAGAGTGCTGCGGCAAGATCAGCATGTCACTACTACCGATGGACTGCTCCAATCTCAGGTATGTTCATGTCTTGTTTGGGGGCCACTGGCCAAACTGATGTGGCAGGTGAGGTTATCCATGACATGCTGCCATTGCTGCAAGCAAGACTCATCAATCATACCTACCATTCACATTGACCATGCACATGATGTGACGTATGATTCAGATGCAGATACTTGCCCTCACGACCACATAAATTTCTGTATTGCTCTTATACTTTGATTGTGCTGATAAAGCAAGGACTTAATGCTTCTGTTGACGCTTGTGAGTGGCTTTTGCTGTGCCCTTTTTGTGCTCTTAGCCTCATACTGCCGCTTTGCTGCAGTCCCCAGGAGCAGTTTGACCTTGTCTGCACATCTGGACGTCCCTTCTGCCTTTTGGATGTGCGCTTGATGGGCCCAGAAGGCATTCGACTGAAGCCTGGCTCCCATCAAGTAGGGGAAGTCCAATGCAGAGGGCCCACTGTCTTCCAGGGCTACTGGCAGCTGCCCCAAGCAAGCCAGGAGGCTTTCACAGAGGATGGCTGGTTTTGTACTGGCGACCTGGCAACTATCAACAGTGCTGGCTACATCACTGTTGTTGACCGTATCAAAGACATGATTCTGCACGGTCAGTCTTTTATTCTTTCTGCAGACCCCTTTGGTATTATCTGAAGGGTGTATTGCTTGCTGAGTCATTGGAACTGCAACGTGAAAAGCAGTGCGCGCTGAAGCTTTATATGCTCCCTTGCATTGCTCCCTTGCTCTACATACACTCCTCATGAACAACTTGATTTACTACACTGCTCTGCATGCAAGCATATGCAGGAAGCTTGATCTGAACCAAAGCAGGCGCATGTCACCTGACAAGCATCACAGCCTGCATACAGCCTAGGTACAGCCTGCATACATATACTGCTGGGCTGCATCGCTCATGGCATGCTGGGCTGCATGTGTAGGTGGTGAGAATGTGTACTGCAGCGAGGTGGAAGCAGTCCTGAGTGCCCACCCACAGGTGCTGCAGGCAGCAGCCTTTGGCATGCCAAACGCTGTCATGGGAGAAATGGTCCATTCCGCCATTGTGCTGCGTCAACCCTCAATCACACCCGTCACCCCTCAAGCGATAATCACCTGGTGTCAGTCCCAGCTGGCGATATACAAGTGCCCAACTTCTGTGCATATTGTGGATGAGCTGCCTACGACAGGCTCTGGGAAGATGCTCAAGAATGTGCTCAGAGCTACGTTCAGTAAGGGTGGTGCGTCAGCAGCAGCTGCTACAGCAGCTGCTGGGCCTGCAGTAAGCATGCCATCCCTAGCAGCAGCTAGTGGAGTAGTGGCAGCCAATGCACATTCTGTGCCGGTTGCGGCTGGTGGTTCAGGAGCTGACTTCTCAGTCAACCTCTTGGATGCTGTTCTGGCCCAAGCTCATGGCATCTCTGTGTTGGACTGTACTGCTGAGGGCTTCTGCTTGGATCCCAGTCTGCGCCACATCTTTGTGGCCAATGATCTGTCACAAACTGTCATGACAAAGGTGAACAGTCTTTCAGTGTGCACAATCCCATGTGAGCTGTGATGACTAACTATGACCTCCTGTGTTGCAGGACCTGGCTTGTCATGCTGCATGATGTGTCAGCACATGAGCAACAATACCACGCTGTTTTGAGCATCATCATAGATGCTTAGAACATGCACAATATAACACTGTGAATTGTGGTACCAATGGTTCGCTGTAATGCAAAATGCATCAGGACACAGTGAAAGGATAATTGACTTTGCGGTGTGTGCTTGCAGTTGTCTGCTCTCACATCTATTGGCGCTGGTGACCGCATCATCCTGCTGACCACTGCTACACCATATGCTGCCACCACAGCACAGCTACAGCAGCTTGTCAACACAACACAAGCCTGCCTGACAGTGACTGTCATCCCCTCAGACCTGCTCAGCCAGTGTGACCAGGCCACTGCCACTGCAGCTGTGGCCCTCGCTTTACAAGGCATGCCACCGCCACACGCAGTGGCGGTCCTAAGAACCTCAGAGCCTGCTGTGCTGTCAATCCCTCAGCCTGTGCCAACTTCAACGGTAGCCTCACAGCTCAGCATGCACAGCACAGCAAACATTTCAGCTGCAGCCTGCACTGCCTCCTCTGCAAGAGACAGCCTGATGCAACAGGTAGCTGCAGCAGCAGCCCAGGCCATTGGGGATGACGTCACAAGCCCTGATGAGCCACTTATGGATGCTGGGCTGAACTCATCAGGTGCTGTCCAGCTGGTTTCCTTGCTGGAAGCTTCTACTGGCTTGGAGCTGCCAGGCACATTGGCCTTTGACTATCCCTCCATTGCTGAGATTGCAGACTACCTGCTCACTCTGCATGAGCCTAGTTTGAACGCAGCAGGCACAGCGCAGCTGTCATCAACATTGCCAGAGGCTGCCACCACAGCATTTCCCGCCTTACAGAGCCACTCTGCATCTGCAGTTTTGCCTGTGGCTGCAGTTGCCTCTGCCCCTCCACACCCAGACCTGACTGAGACAATCACTGCAGCTGTGGCAGATGTTCTAGGACTGCAGGGAGCTGAGGCCTCAGAGCTAGGCTTGGACAATCCTCTTATGGATGCTGGCTTGAGCTCTACCCTAGCCATCCAGCTCACGTCACAGCTGGAGTCTCTGATGCACAGGGACCTGCCAGGCACCCTTGTCTTTGACTACCCCACGGTCAGAGACATAGCTGCCTTTGTAGCTTCCCTTGATGACACCAGCCCAGCTTCCTCCCAATTGCAGAGCGCTGAACCTGCTGCTACAGCTGGCGGTGATCTGACAAACCTGAGACAGGACAGTTTGCCACAGTCTCAGGCGCTGAAGCACCTTGTAGCTTGCCTTGTGACTGAGATCACTGGGGATGCTGTAGACCCCAACACACCTCTCATGGAAGCTGGCCTCACCTCTGCCACCGCCATTCAGCTGACTACGGCCCTGGAAGAGACCCTAGCAACTGATCTGCCAGGCACTTTGATTTTTGACTGCCCCACTGTGGATAGCCTGGTCACTTACCTTGCTGGCTGTGGCGTTCACCTGCCTGCTGACAGCCCAGCTGTGGCCACAGCTGCAGCAGCAGAAGGCCCTGCCCTGCCTAGCACAACATCAAGCATGGCCGCATCTGCAGGTGCTGCGCACTCTGTCTTGCCTTTGGAGTTGCAACTGCCACGGGCTGTGAATCACTTTGATACAAAATCCAAGGCAGTTGCAATTGTTGCGTCAGCACATCACGTGCCAGGAGGGAGCTTGCAGCCAGGGGCGTCCACTACGCCCGTAGATAGGATCAGCCGTGTTCCACTGGAGAGGTGGAACATGGAAGAGCCAGCCTTGGACAACCCCTCAGAGCTGAGTGCAGCTTTTGGGTCCTTCCTCAGTGGTGTAGACCAGTTTGATCCTGCAGCATTTCACCTATCTGCTTCAGAAGCAACGCTTATGGACCCCCAGCAAAGACTGCTGCTCGAGAGCTTTGCAGAAGCACACTCAGTCTTCCACGAATGGGACGAATGGGACAGCCACACCTTTGGGAGTGACAGGCCTGCTGTGAATGGCAGCAGCATCAAGCAGCAGTTTGGTGTTTATGTGGGAGTGTCTCAGCTGGAATATGCTCGTATCACGTATGAGACTGGGACAAATCTGAATGCATACTACGCCACTGGAGCACATTTGAGTGTGACCAGCGGGCGTATTGCTTACTCCTTTGGCTTGAAGGGACCTGCTCTGGCAGGTACAGTACTATCCACACAGCATTGATCCCAGCATGACTTGAGCAGCTGTGGTGCAGTGGCAGATGATCTGCCTAGATGCTTTCTTCAGCTGTATGACATCTGCGAAATGCCTGAGGCCGTTTTGTGCTTTAAAATGCGCAAAGATTGTGAAGCTGGCCAAGATGATTTTTTGAACACTTTCTCCTCCACCTCATGGTAGATGCTCATATCCGCTCATGCTGTGTGTTCATCTGCTGTCGTCATTGATGCCTGCTTTCTATCATAGCAAGTTGTGGCACAAACGCTTGAAATAACATGAGATACTTTCTATTCATACACTGCCCACTGCCTTTACAGTTTTCTGTCAGGACTGAAAGCATGTGTGTTCCTGATGCAGTCGACACAGCGTGCTCATCATCCCTGGTGACTACACACCTGGCAGCCAAGGCTCTGATGAGCGGGGAGGTGGCCGCAGCTGCCAGCATGGGAGTCAATCTAACTCTGGTCCAATCCTGGACACGCGCCTGCTTGCGAGCTGGCATGCTGTCTGAGGAGGGCAGGTGTGCTTATTGTTTCTTTTCTTTTTGTTTAGTAGCTTACAGTCTGGGGTGTGTGAAGCCAGTTGTGACTCATCAGACATCCTGGCTCGAAAGCACAGGTGCATGTGGTGTGCGACAATGTGGTTGTTTTTGGTTTCAAAGTCTGATAGTGTACTTTGTCAAATTGCGCAATGAGCACATGGTTGATGCATGCTGACTGTCTAGCAGCTGCACAATACATGCAATGTTGCTGGTTCCTGTGTGAAATTGACAACGACAGTGTGTCCAACGCGCTCCTTGCCAGACCTGCATGCCAATTGCTCAATGCCTTATGAAATTGACTTGGCTGAAGCTGTTTGTAACTTAGATATACGGCACGTTCCATTTATTTCTTGTATCACAAGTGAAGCTGATGCTGTGTATTGACTTGTCCAGCTGTCAGCCCTCAGCTGTGAACTGCTGCGTGTTTGCAGTCTGTCAGCCTGGTATGGCACTGCAGGTGCAAGACTTTGGATGCATCTGCGGATGGATATGTGCGGGCTGAGGCAGTGGGCTGTGCAATACTGGTACCAGCACCAGCAGTACCAGAAGGCATGCTGCCAGGCCTGGTCCTCCTCTCAGGCAGCGCAGTGAATCAGGATGGGCGCAGCAGCAGCCTGACTGCTCCCAATGGCCCCTCCCAGCAGGGCGTTATCAGACAAGCCCTGCAGGCAGGGAGTCTAGATGGGAGACAGGTGTCACAGCTGCAGATGCATGGCACTGGAACCCCTCTTGGAGGTGAGCAGATTTGAACCTCTCCCTCCCCTCCTCCCCCCCCTCTATCTGCCCCCTGCCCAGAAACCCCCAGCAAGTCCTCTCCCACTCCTTATAGTACACATGTTGGCTTCTTGACTGTGATACGATAAGCAAATGTAATGTCTGCAGCAATGCATGACCCTGTGCAAGCATGCTGTTTCTGTCAGGAAAGACAGAGAGACATACAATCCTCTCATGCTGTTTGAGCTAGTGAGCAAATCTGTGTTGTGGTGCTTGCAGACCCCATAGAGATGGGCGCAATTGCTGCTGTGATATTGGCCCAATCTGACAGGGGCATCCCCCGGCAACAGCCCTTGACCCTGACCGCAGCCAAGGCCATGATGGGCCATTCAGAGCCTGCTGCCGGGCTTGTGGGCCTGCTCACTATTGCAGCTGAGCTCACGCACTCCACTGCTCCCGGTCTTCTTCATCTCACCAGCGTGAATCCATATGTCGGCAGTGTTCTGAATGCTGCTGGCGGCAGTGGCAGGGGCACTGGCAGCGGTGGTAGTCTAGTCAGCATGTCAAGGCAGACACATGGGGCCCCTCTGGTTTCTGGGATTCAAGTGCACGGTGGAGTCAGCTCATTTGCATTCCAGGGGACCAATGCCCATGCTGTGGTGTCTACCACATCAGGAGACGCAAAGCATGGCTCTTCTCTGCCGGCAGGAGTTGCTCTTCAGCTTCCCATGCAAAGGCTGCGTCACTGGGTGCTGCCACCGCCTCATAGCCTATTAGTACTTGCAAGCAGCCAGAGGGAGACAGTGATTATGCAGTGCCAGCTGGCCGATCCTAGTTTGGCATTCTTAATGGATCATCAGGTCATGGGCCGACGTCTCTTCCCGGCAGCAGCCATGCTGGAAGTTGCCGCAGCAGCTGCCAGAAGCATGCTGCATGACCAGGTGTCAGACATCATCATCTCTGATCTGGTCATAGCAGCGCCTATTGTCCTGACAAACGCCACAGCAGGTCGGCAGTCTGTAAGCTTGCAGTTGCAGACAACAATGGATGCTGCAACAGGCATGCTGCAGATTGGCTGCATGCCAGCTGGCAGCTCTTCATCACAGACCAATGCCAGATGTGGAATCAGCTTTGCAGCAGGGTCAAAGGAGAGCTCAGCACAGCAGGAGTTGCCAGCAGGCTTGCATGGTGCCATTGCACAACTTGTTGCCAGCCTCTTGGGTCCAGAAGACAGCCCAGCAGCAGGAGGGGCGGGAGATGAGGAGACCAGGAGAAGAAGAGCCGGACCCAGGGCCGGCACTGGAGCAGGCGATCAAGCAGCAGTAGCTGTAGCCTCTACAGCAACTGCAGCAGCAGTTGCACAGGTGATGTTGCCTAAGCAGGCACTGCTGGCAGGGTTCCTGATTCCTCCACAAACCCTGGACAGCACCTTCCACCTTGGCGTCGTCACACCCGGCAGTGGTGTCAAAGTCCCAGTAGCTGTTGGGGCTTATGTGGTCCCAAGCCAAGCAGCACATTTATATGGTGACTCCAGCAGCATGCACGCCTGCATAGCACAGGGCAGGGCAGATGCCAGCAGCCCTGGACAGTTGCTTGCTGACTTCTGCATGCTACATCAAGGCAAGCCATGTGCTTCGCTATCAGGACTGGTCACCAAGGTGTTACCTTCAGCAACTCATGCTCAAGCAGACCTGAGGTTGGCAGAGTCACAGGACATGTATGAAGTGCAGCAGCAGTGTGTTGTGGAGCCTGTACAGCAGCTGCAGCAGCAGCAGCAGCAGTTGCGCAGCAGGAGCCCGACAGCCAACAGCATCATGCTGAAAGCAGTCACAGGCCACAGCACCTTCTCCAAGCTGGCATACAACCCAGTGCAGGCTGCTGGCTCCGTGTTGGAGCTGTTTTATTAAGACGTCCTCCCGGCCGTGAAGCCTTCCCAGGAGGCACAGGTGTCAGACGCACAGTCAGCCTCAGATTCACACCCTCACAGACGCCACAACAAGCGCCATCAGCAGCGTGTCCAGCATGGGTGCCAGGGTGATGGGCGGGGTGGTTTCAGGCCTGCTACGCACAGCTGCTACGGAGCTCACTGGTGTTCGGGTCTCTCTCAGCACAGTAGACCATCATACATCAAGCTCGGGTCTAATGGACCAGACCAATGCATCAGATGCGTCACAGTGCTTGGGCTTCTTGGACTCTGCCACTGTTGTAGCCGGCACCTTAAGCAAGCCGCAGCTCACACACAGTAAGGTCAGAGCACGTGGGCATGATCTCTTTCAGCTCAGGCCGGAACCTAGAGGATCCCTATCCAACCTTGTGCCCATGCTTTTTGACGCTTCCTTGGTGATCCTCAAGCCTAATGAGGTTCTGGTCCAAGTCAGGGCAGTGGGCCTGAATTTCAGGGATGTACTGAATGTGCTGGGCATGTACCCCGGGGACCCAGGCCCCCCTGGAGCTGACTGCGCTGGGGTGATCATGGCAGTAGGCCCGGCTGTGGCCACCTCCAACACTGTGGTTTCACCCAGCTTCAGAGTTGGAGATGCAGTCTTTGGGATTGCGCCTGGCAGCTTGGGGTCATGTGTAGCCACTAGCATCAGCAACCTGGTCCACATGCCAACTCACTTGGGATTTCATGAGGCAGCCACAGTCCCCACTGTCATGGTGACAGGACAGGTGGCGCTCATTCAGGCTGCACAGGTGTCAGCCGGTGACACAGTCCTGGTGCATGCTGCTGCCGGTGGTGTTGGCCTAGCAGCCATTCAGCTGCTACATGCTCTTGGAGCCACAGTCATTGCAACAGCTGGCAGTGCTCAGAAACGAGCAGTGCTACATCAGCTGGGTGTGAAGCATGTGGTCAGCTCTCGCCTCACTCAGTTTGTTGCTGAGGTGGCTCAGCTAGGTGGAGTTGATGTGGTGCTGAACAGCCTGACATCAGCAGGCATGGTTGCAGCTTCAATGACAGTGCTGAGACCTGGTGGGCGGTTCATTGAGATATCCAAAAGGGACATCTGGGCTCAACAGCTGGCGGCTCTGGCAAGACCTGATTGCAGCTTTTCCTATATCGCAGTGGACTTCCTGTCCCCAGTCTGTGTACAGTCCAGCCTTCAGTGGGTGTCAGCAGCTCTCATGAAGGGCACCCTTTGCCCTTTGCAAAGTATCTGCCACCCCTTGGGCAATGCTCCTGCTGCCTTCCGCCAGATGATGCAAGCCAGTCATGTAGGCAAGGTGGTCTTGACTCATCCAGCCACAGGTATGGGAGCTGAGTCAGCAGCTGTGGGCCCCTCAGTCACAGTCACAGGAGGGTTAGGCGGGCTAGGGTTGCTGATGGCAACATGGGCAACTCACCAGGCGGCCCTACCAGTTCACTTAACCCTACTCAGCAGATCAGGTCGCACAACAGCCAGCACAGACTTCTACAAACTTCTCCAGTCAGGTGCCTCTGTGACTGCTCACATGACTGATGCCAGCTTCCAGTCTGATGCAGCCTGTTTAGGCAAGTCGCAGCAGCAAGGGGTCAGCCCCCTGTCTACCCTCCTGCATGCTAGTGGAGTGCTGAAGGACAGCATGCTTCAAGGGCAGTCTGCAGCAGGCCTTAGGGTTGCCCTGGCCCCCAAGGTAGCAGCACTCACAGCCATGAGTTCTGCCATAGGGTTGCTGCCGCTGCAACACATGGCACTGTTCTCCTCAGTGGCATCGCTGTTAGGGACTGCAGGCCAGGCCAACTATGCTGCAGCCAATACTGGTTTGGATGCTTGGGCTGCTGCTCAGCAGGCTGCTGGAGTTGTGGCAACAGCTGTGCAATGGGGCGCTTGGTCTTCTGCAGGCGAGCAACATGTTGACAAGAGAAGACAACAGAAGAGTGCTGACTGCACACCATCTGCTGCGGCCCTTTGCAGCATCAAGCATGCTGCTGAATGTGTAGTGCAAACACTTGTCGACTGCACATTTCTTGTTGCGCTCTGCCACAGATAGCTTGAAACTCAAGTTTATCACATGTGCATATGCTCATGCTGTCAGAGCTAGCTTGCAAACAGCCACATTGCTACATGAAACTCAAGTTCATTACATGTGCATATGCACATGCTGTCAGAGCTAGCTGGCAAACAGTCACATGGTTACATGTCTGTGTGAGTCAGCTGCGAGCTGACTAATGCATGTGATGGTGTGTAACACCTGTGCAACTTGGGTATCGCTTGCAGGAATGGCAACGGACGCTGTACTGGCTCGCTTGAAGCGTCTAGGGCAGGGCTTCTTGCAGCCTTCAGCCGGTCTAGCTGCCATGCAAGCAGTGCTGCACAGCATGGCAACAGCCTCCCCATCAACAGCTGTCATTGCTGTCAACCCCTTCGACTGGCCTACATACACTGCTGCCATGACTCCCATTCCCCACTTCTTCACTCAGCTTGCTGCCTCAGCTGACACCTCCACCACAGCTGAGGCCTCAGTGGGTGGCCAGTCCAATGCAGCGGTGGCCAGCATGGCCGGAGGTGTGGCCACTGCTAGGGCTCCTGCCTTGTCACATGAGGCTGTCTCAGCACAGGTCCAAACAGCCCTGCAAAGCATCATTGGCGAGGGCATTGGTCTGGAGGAGCCTTTGATGTCTGCTGGGCTAGATTCTCTGGGCTCTGTGGAATTTGCCAATGTGCTCAGCAGACGCTTTGGCATGCAGATGCCAGGAACCCTAGTGTTTGACTACCCCACTGTCAATGCTGTGTCAGCATACCTTCACAGCAAGCTGCAAGTGCTGTCTCCCAACATGGTAGACAATGCTCAAGCAGCTGCAGTCACTGCAGTGCATGCCAGCGTGGTACTACCTGTAATTTTGCCAGATGGTGAGCGGCAGGGGAGGCCCACATCTGTGGCAATACTGGCTGCTGCATACCATCCAATGGCCACAGCTCCCCACAGCAGTGGCAACAGTGCTTGGGATCAAGATCTCATCACTCTCATCCCAGACGCTCGCTGGGATGCTGACTCAGCTGCTGGCCCGAAGCACAGCATGCAAGCACGCTTTGGCAGCTTCATGAGAGATGTGGAGCTGTTTGATTCGGCTGCCTTTGGACTGTCAGCGGCTGAAGGCGTTTCCATGGATCCACAACAGCGCTGTTTGCTCCAATGCACCGCTGAAGTGTTACATGGTGTGCAACATGGCGTGCCAAGTGGTCCAGGCTTGACAAGAGCTGGTGTGTTTGTGGGCATCTCCTGGACAGAGTATGCCAAGATGGCAAGTACCCATGGAGTGCCAGTGGGAGCTTATACAGCGCAGAGCGCTGTCCTCAGTGTTGCTGCAGGTCAGCATGCTATTCACATCATGATCTGAAATGGCTGCTTTTGTTGCCCAGCATGCATGTTGTTCAGCACACACTGCTGCTTCTCATAGGATGTACGTGAGTCACGCATGTGCAGCAGTCTGCACAAATATAGACGGAAGGATACAAAAGCCAACATGTTATCTTGTACGTCGTGTGCACATACAGTGCTGGAAACAGACCAGGGCTTCATATGACAAAGCATCTATCTTGGCATGCATTCTTGGCATCACAAGCAGGAGGTAATGTGATGCATGTGCAGAGAAGCCCAATCTATTGATCACCAAAGTGTGATGTACTATTCATAACTTTGCATACTGCCAAGTTTTTTTGATACAGAAATACCTGCTCTGTGAGTTCGTTCTGCAACCTCTCCAATCCTGCCAGCCTGATGTGCATTACAGGCCGCATCTCCTACCACTTTGGCTTCAAGGGACCTGCAGTGGCCATGGACACAGCCTGCTCTTCTTCACTGGTGGCGGCCAATGCAGCCAGAGAGTGTGCACTGTCACATGGCCATGCCCTGACAGGTGGCATCAACATGATGCTGCTGCCGTCCACCACAGACATGTTCCAGAGAGCCAGCATGCTGACCAGGGATGGACGCTGCAAGGCCCTTGATGCTGCAGCTGATGGTTACGTCAGGTACATCATCCTCATTCCTGTTGAGGTTTTGTCCATTTCTACTGAATCTGTGCCATGACACTTTGCTTGTCGCTGACCAGCCTGTGTGTTCTCATATCATTTTCACCTGTTCACACGCTTCAAGTGCTGTCACCCAGTGACCAGCAGAAATAACATATGATCCAGCCTTTTGTTCATACTCCACAAAAGTCACACTAAAGCCAGTGGTAAACTTAGGCAGACAAAGTAGCACGTGAATGAGCAACATCTTCGTGCCAAATGCTTAATGCAGTCTACAAATGAATGTGACGTATAGCTGGTGCGTGTAAGACATCATACTGACACAGCTGCGTTCCGCTTGCTGCTGCAGGTCTGAGTCTTGTGCAATGGTGATGATGGCTAGCAGCTGGGGTGAGAGTGACTCACCCTGTGCCATCATAATTGGATCAGCAGTGAACCAGGATGGCAGAGCCAGCAGCTTGACTGCTCCCAATGGGCCTTCTCAGGCTGCAGTCATCAGGGAAGCTCTGACGGCAGCTGGAAGAGAAGCTGAGGCAATGCACAGCCTGCATCTGCATGGCACTGGCACCTCGCTGGTAAGCCTCTTGACTTACATAGCAGCTTTGTATGGAGCACATGAGTTGACAAAGTCCTTGCAAGATTGTCAGATGCTTTGTCAGGTTGTAAGTGCTATGTCAGCGTGTCAGTACGTTGCTATGTCAGCTAAGTCCTAAGGGTGCCCTTTGAAGTTCTCTTGTGATGAATCTCTCATCGTCTCTCAGTTGCAACAACAAGTGCGCCTTTCTGTTAGAATCATGCTGTTTCCAGACTGTGTACAAAGCTTGCCATTTCTGGCCCATGCAGTGCTGCCGCAAAAATGGCATTGGCATGCAGGGTGATCCCATTGAGGCAGCAGCAGCCGCAGGGCTGCTCCTAGCAGACCCCAGCCAGTCCCACCCCCTCACGATGATGGCTGCCAAGTCTTCGATCGGCCACTCTGAGCCAGCAGCTGGTGTCATGAACATGCTGCATGCATGCCAAGCTATGCAGTCTGCAGCAACACTCTCCATACTGCACCTACGCAGTGTCAACCCTCACGTCAGCAGTGCTCTTGACCAGTCGTCTGCTAAGACTAGGCTGCATCTGCCCAGACAGACAGCGCCTGCTGTGATTGGACTCACCTCTGGGACATCTATGGTGTCTGGTGTTAGTGCCTTTGCATTCCAAGGCACGAATGCCCACGTGATCATGCAAGGGGCCAATGGAGTTGCAAAACAGCCCTACAAGGCAGCTGGCGGTGGTCTAGCTTGGCAACAGAGCAGACATTGGCTCGCGCCTCAGCCTCAGATGCTCCTGAGTGCTTTTGTGAAGCTCAGTGGCTCAACCCTGCTGATACAGTGTCAGCTAAATCAGCCCAAATTGGCAGCATTCCTGGACCATCAAGTCCTAGGGAAGGCCATATTCCCTGCAGCTGGGTTCCTGGAGTTGGCACAGGCAACAGCAATGGCAGCCTGCCAAACTGCAGTAGCTGGTCAGCAGCAGCTGGTGTTGACAGGCATCAGCATTCCAGTGCCACTGGACTTGCACAGCATGCAAGCTCAGCACAGCAGCTCAGGCCTTGTGTGCCAGCTGGATCTGGCCGCAGGCAGCTTGGCGCTGTCCAGCCACAGCTCAAGGTCTGCTGTGCGTACACACTTGTATGGCAGCATCAGGTGTACTCCACGTGCCACACACACGCACAGTAGCGCTGCGCCACACATGGCAGTTCCAGCTGATTCTTTGCTCAAGAAGCTGGGCTTGCTGGACCAGATCCATATGGAGGAGCAGGAATACAAACCTCAGCACAGCATAGCAGGCCTAGCAGCTGGCCCTTTTGGCACCTCTGGAATGGCCCTTGACCCTGCAGCTTTGGATTCCTCATTCCACCTGGCTGCTATCCCTCGGCCTGGCAGCCTGTGCGTGCCTGCCACCATCCAGGCATACTACATAGGGCTGCAGAGGGTGGCCCCTCTGTGGACTGGCTGTGCCTATCGGCCTGATGGGCAGTCTGCCCTTTCCAGCAACTGGCTGGGGAGCACTGAAGGGCAGGCACTAGGCAATGTGGAGGAGCTGCTTGCCAAGCCCATGCAGCCAAGCAGACCGCAAGCTGAAGATGCAACAACCGATGCTGAGATCCTGTATGAGACTCTGTGGCAGGCTAGCGACTCCATTGCTGCTGACAGGGATGTGAGAGCAGCTCTGAGCTTGAGATCCAAACAGGGTGCGGTGGCGGCAGCTTTGCATGCAATGGCCCATGCTCAGCAGGCTCAGCGCACAGAGCATGTGTCTTGCCATCTGCTGGTTTCCATAGGGCCAAACACCATCCCATACCCTGTACCAGCGGCCAGAGCCACAGCTTATGGTCCACTGGTCACAGCATTGCTGAAGTCTGGTGGGCTGGAGAGCAAGGGTTTGTATGGAGGAACCCTAAGCATCAGCCAGCTTCTGCCGGGCGGCAGAACCCTGCGTCGTCTGCAGTTAGCAGCAAAGCCTCGGTCTCTGCTGCAACACTCTGTGGAGGAGGCCCAGAATGCAGGATTGGCGCTCAGACCCCACTTAGTCCAGCGTCATGCAATCTCTTCTGCAGCAGGGGCAGGACCTTTCCAGCTTCTGCCCCAGCCCAGAGGGGCCTTACATAATCTAGTGCCTGTCCCCATCAGTCTCAAGCTACAGCCTGGGATGGTATGGGTGGAGGTGCAAGCCGTTGGGGTCAACTTCCGGGATGTGCTGAATGTGTTGGGGATGTACCCTGGGGACCCTGGCGCCCCTGGGGCTGACTGCGCTGGAGTTGTCACAGCTGTTGGTGCTGGAGTTGCTAATCTGCAACCAGGCATGGCCGTGTTGGGATTAGCCCCGGGCTGCCTGGGGTCACATGTCCAGGCAAATGCTAGCTGTCTTGTACAGATGCCAGCTCAGCTGACCCACGTTCAAGCAGCCACCATCCCAACTGTGTACATCACAGCAGACACAGCATTCACACAGGCAACAATGGTCCAGTCTGGCGACAGAGTTCTTGTGCATGCAGCTGCTGGTGGAGTTGGACTGGCAGCAGTTCAGGTTCTGGCAGCTGCACAGGCAGAGGTTGTTGCTTCTGCTGGCGGACCTAGCAAACGCGCATTGATGCAGCAGCTAGGCATCAAGCATGTGGTCAACTCAAGGAGCAGCACCATGGCCAGTGATGTGGCTGCCCTTGGTGGAATTGATGTGGTGCTGAACTCACTGACCAGCCCAGGGATGGTGGCAGGGTCAATGGCAGGGGTGAGGCCTGGGGGCCGCTTTGTGGAGATTTCCAAGAGGGACATCTGGAGCCCCGCCCGCCTCGCCCAAGACCGCCCCGACCTGCATTACTCCCTCCTAGCTGTGGACTTCCTTCCGCCCTCTGCCCTGCAGTCAGCCCTCACCAGGGCTGCACAAGCAGTCAGCAGCGGCTCATTCTGCCCTCTGCCCCAGATCATGCACAGCATGAGCAGCACAGACAGCGCGCTGCGTCAGATGTCACAAGCAAGGCATGTAGGCAAGATTGTCATCACTGCAGCCAAGTCCACACAGCAAATCAGCAACCCTAGTGGTGATTGGCTAATTACCGGCGGCCTGGGATCATTGGGATCCCTGACTGCTGACTGGCTCATCAACCAGGGGCATCAGGCTTTGACGCTGATTGGCCGGACAGGCAAGGCTTCGTCTGATGCACAGTCCTTTGTCAAGCTGCTTTCAGGCAGCTGCAATGCCGCCGTCTCGCTTCTAGCAGCAGATCTGGCAACTGCTGAAGCAGCAGCAACCGCATGTTTGACCAGCAAAAAACCCCTCACGGGTTTGATCCATGCCAGCGGGGTACTGGCAGACTCTACTCTGCAGAACCAGTCAGCACAGACAGTGCGTAGTGTGATGACAGCCAAGGTGACTAGTATTGAAGCTATTCACCAGAAGGTCAGCTTGCAGCCTTGTCACTCAAGCGTCCTTTTCTCATCAGTGGCGTCATTCTTGGGGTCAGCAGGGCAGGCCAACTACAGCGCAGCCAATGGGGCTCTGGACAGCCTGGCTGCCCAGTGGGCTGCCCAGGGTCAGGCAGGGGTGAGCAGCATCCAGTGGGGGGGCTGGGCAGGGGGCGGCATGGCTGGTGGTGATGCCGGCACTGCTGCCCGGCTAGCTCGCATGGGCATGCCTCTCATCACCCCCTCACAAGGCCTCGCTGCTTTGTCTTCTGCCCTCACCACTGCCTGCCATCTACTCACAGCTGTCCCCTTTGCATGGAGCGTTTTCTTGGGCCAAGCTGCAAACCAGAGCAACCCAGCCTATGCAGACTTCTTGCCTGTCAGCAACAATCAAGATCCAACCCTTTTGGCTCAGGCCGATCTGGATGTGGTGTCAGGCAGCTGCAGCAGCACCCCAGACACACTGACTCTGTCAAGAGATGCACTGCTGCAGCAGATCGTCACAGCTGTGGAGACTGTCATTGGCCATGCAATAGGTCATGACGAGCCCCTCATGGCAGCAGGCCTAGACTCTCTCGGTACAGTTGAGCTACGCAACACACTTGAGAGCAAGCTGGGACTGCAACTGCCGGCTACCCTCGTCTTTGATTACCCCACTGTCAATGCCCTGGCAGACCTGCTGTACCCCAAGTTGGCAGTGGCCACAGCTGCGGCAGCGGTGGAGCAGCAGCTGGAAGTGATGCACAGCCATGAGACTGCATCACTGCCAGCAACCACTTTGAAGCTTGTCCCTCACCAAGGCGCTGGAGACAGCCCTGCCCTGGTTGCCATGACTGCCATGGTCATCAGATCATCCCAAGACGCCATCTCCAGCATCCCTGGGACTGACGCAGTCAGACTGATCCCATTAGAGCGCTGGGATGCGGACCTGAGCATCAGCGGTGCGGCCACCAGCAGCATTCCAAGCAGGTTTGGCGCTTTCCTGTCGAAGGTGGACAGGTTTGACGCTGGCATGTTTGGGCTTGGTGATGCTGAAGCAGCTCTCATGGACCCCCAGCAGCGTCTGTTGCTGGAGACCATTGCAGAGGCAGAGCCTTCATCAGGCAGGAGCAGCACATGGCCCTGTGGAGTCTTTGATGGGGTGTCTTCAACAGACTACCAGAGGCTGACAGCTCAGCAGTCACAGGTCTACACAGGCTACAATGCAACTAGCACAACTCTGAGGTGTGCTCCCTGCAACCTTTTCTGTTCCTTGATTCCAAGCCGATGCTGCGCTGCACACTCACTGTGTTCCTGTGTTGTACAGCACCGCTGAGTACCGCCTAAATATGCCTGCACAGGTAGCGCTTTTGCATGATGGCCTGAACAGGATGCAAAATGATAACACCTAGCATCAGCGTATAAATGAGGTGCGTGCAGCGTGACATGCAATCAAAAAGGTCAAGAGAACCTAAAGCAATTTGCGGGTATCGTGCAGTGTGACTGCTGGGCGCATAGCCTACACCTTTGGACTGAAAGGCCCAGCAATGGCAGTGGACACAGCCTGCTCCTCTTCTTGGGTCACCCTACATGTGGCTCTCAACAGCTTGCATGCTGGTCAGTGTATCAATGCCAGCAGCAGCGGTGTGAACCTATTGTTGACACCTCACACACATGCCATGTTCCAAGTGGCAGGCATGCTGTCAGCAATCGGCAGGTAAGACGCTCATCCCAAGTGACATCATCTATGCTTTGTTTCAGGGTGTCTTTGGCAACATCTGCTGAATTAGATTACATTGAAAGTGGAGTGCATTGTACAGCAAGTCAACGCCAGACATGCGCTCAAAAACACTTTGGGCAAGCTCTTTGCAAGAGTTGAAGTTTTGCAAAGCTTGCATATTTGCAGTGTGCATGCTTTGCAGACCAGCACAAAAAGCAAGTCTGTGCCTCACAATCTTCTGCTTGATCCACACTTGCAAATCATCTTGAATGTAACATGTTGCTACTGCTGATTCTGCTGAGGCTGCCTGTGATGTTGCTTCTTGTGGTGACAAGCTGCTTTGATACAATGTCAAGATGGGCACTACAGCAAATGCACCAGCCGTACAAGGTTGGGTTGCTGAAATGCAGGTGTCAAACATTGGATTCTGGAGCTGATGGGTATGTCAGAGCAGAGGGCTGTGGAACAATGATGCTGCAAAACGCAGATGAGTTTCACAAGAGCGCACAAGATGGACAAGCTGTGCTTGCATACATGCATGCAACAGCAGTCAACCAGGACGGACGCAGCAGCAGCCTAACTGCTCCTAATGGCCCCTCCCAGCAGGGCGTTATCAGACAAGCCCTGCAGGCTTCTGCCCTGGAGCCTGAACACATGCATGCTCTGCAGCTGCACGGCACAGGTACAATCACTCTCCTAATGATGAGCAGATGCCATACCACGACCATGTGTCTGTGCACAGATGCTGCTGTGACTATGCTTGAAGCAAAGTTTGAATATGTGGTGGTAAGTGCAGCTGGGACTGTGTGACAGCATTCCTTATAAGCTGCTGCTGCGCAATCTCATCTCTGCAGTTTTCTTTGGCCATGATGCTGATATCACTGTGTCTTCACAGGAACTCCTCTTGGTGACCCCATCGAGTTTGGTGCTGCTGCTGCTGTCATGGCGGCTGACAAAATTGACTCAAGCCCATTGTCACTGCTGGCAGCCAAGTCATGGTGCGGCCATTCTGAGCCAGCAGCAGGAGTGCTCGGCTTGGCACATGCCCACCTTGCCCTGTCACAACAGGCTGTCCTGCCTGTGCTGCATCTGCGCAGACTGAATCCCCACATTGAAAGCAGCTTCAACAGTCAGGCTTCAGACGTGCGCAAGATGGTGACAGCCAGACAGACAGGCCCTATGGCTGCGTCACAGGCTGGGTCTCAGCGGTACTGTGGAACCAGTGCCTTTGCTTTCCAAGGCACCAATGCTCACGCCATCATGTCTGTCCAGTCACCAGGCACAGCCTGCCAGTCAGCCATGGCAAAGGCAAAAACTTTGCCTTTCCAGCGAAGGCGCCATTGGGTGGCGCCCCTGGTGCACCCACTTTTGACCACTTTCAAGGGCAATTCAAGTAAGCTCACAGTCTTGGAGGCAAACTTGGGAGCGCCATCAGCAGCATTTCTGTGGGATCACATTGTGGCTGACAGATCCTTGATGCCGGGTGCTGGCTCCTTTGACCTAGCATGCTCTGCAGCAAAGCTGCTGACAGCCATATCCAGCCAGAGTACAACTGTGCTGGTGGATGCTGCGCTTCCTTCACCTCTTCTTCTGCCACAGCACACAGCCAGTTCTGGGGCTGTGACAGTCCAAGTCAGCATCAACAACTCAGATGGTCAAGTCAGGATTGCCACAGGGAGTCCGCAACAGACTCACCTCATCGGCTACCTGAGTCAAGTGCAGATCAGCTCAGTACCAAAGGCTGAGTCCCCAGCTCACAGCTCACATTTTGCTTGCATGATGAGGCAGATTTGGGAGTTGGAGTCTCACGCTGCAGGCGTGCTGTTTGGGATGCTGACCAGCAGCAAGAGCCGCACAGTCAGCAGTGAGGTGTGTCCAGCTCAGCTGGATTGTGCCTTCCAGCTTGGAGCAGCCCTGAGTCAGGGCAGAACTGGTGGCCAAAGTGCCCTCAGGGTGCCTGTTGACGTTCAAGCTGTGGTGATGAGCCCCCCTCACAGTGACCTGGATCAGCAGCTCACAGCCACAGCTCAGATGCAAAGTACAGCAGCCGACAACAGCATAGCAGTGGACTTTGCGGTTGGCAGGTTGTGCCGGGTTTGCAACCTTTTGGCAAAGCCTCTGCAGTCTGGTAAGGCAGCACAGCAGGCTCAGCAGGAGTCAACACAAGACAGCATGCTGTATGTCATGTCACGCCCAGCTTCTGAACCAAGACAGCTGCTGGCACAAACAGCAGATGGCTCCTTGGGCAAGACCAGACTGGGCAGCAGCAACCTGATTGAGGTGTATGCAAAGGCTATTGCATTGGCAAAGGCTGCCGCTGCGGCATCAGACTTTGGCAAGCAGCCTGGCTTCTCACTGCAGACAGCAGGGGCACTTACAACAGCCCTAACAGCACAAGCAGCCCCAACAGATGTTTCTGCAAACGCTCTGCTTGGACTACGTGCATTGGTGAAGACACTTGGTCATGAGTATCCAACCATGCGATGCCACGCCTCAGATGTCCATTCAGCACATGCAAGCAGCAAGGCATCTGCCTTGTCACCAACCATTGACATTTCAAATAGTGCACAGCAGGCGCAGCATGCCTCCTCAGAGCAAGCTGGTGTCTTGCACAGTTCCAAGCTGCTTCCTTTGGCTGCTGCCAAGAGCCCTGTGCTGTCAGGGCCGTTCCAGCTGATGCCCTCACCACGCGGCGCCCTTGGAAATCTAAAGCCTGTGAGTCTGCCACCACAGAAGCCGGCAGCTGAGCAGGTTCTGCTGGAGGTGCATGCTGTGGGCGTGAACTTTAGGGATGTGCTGAATGTGTTGGGGATGTATCCTGGGGACCCGGGTGCCCCTGGGGCTGACTGCGCTGGCGTGGTCATAGCCATTGGTAAAGGTGTACAAGGAGTTGTTCGAGGTGACTTGAAACAGGCTGTTTTCTGTTGCAGCTGATGTGAAGCTCATACCTCATGAAAGAGCCTTGACTGGAATGAGTGTGGGGTGCATCCTACTGCCTTGGATGCTATAAGACGCCCACACATTCACTGCAACACAGAGTCTTGCTGCGTCTCATATTTTTGCCACACTGCACAGAAAGGGTCAAAGGCTCGTGCATCATTGGCTGCCCAGCAATAGCTGTACATTGCTGAGCCTTTACCTACACAAGCATGCTGTCATTCCTGTGCAGGACAACATGTGTTTGGTCAAGTAGCCGGATCACTGGGATCCCATGTTGTGACTGACAGCAGACTAGTGGTTGCCATGCCCCCTCACGTCACCTTTGAGCAGGCAGCAACAATGCCAACAGTCTTCATGACTGCTGACATGGCTTTCAGCCATGCCATGGGCGTTGCACCTGGCACACACGCACTCGTACATGCTACAGCAGGTATGACACTTTGCACTCTCTTCTGGATATGCTCAAGGGCAGCCTGTTTACTGGTGACTTTCACGTTGATGATGCCGCTTGTGTGTCAATTGTTGCTGCTCACACATGGCTTGTGTTTACACCTATGTCTGTACTGACGTGACGACGTGATCTATGACTTGAGTGCATGGGTACAGAGCATGTGTGCAAGTTCACCATGCATGCTTGTTACAGTCATTGCATATCAGTGCGCTCAGTTGTGCAGCTTGTGTGGCTAGCAGCATTGTTACATTTCTCAAGTACAGCTGCTGCAAGCAATTTGATTCTGATCCTGCAGGTGGAGTTGGATTGGCTGCCAGTCAGGTAGCTCACAGCAAAGCCATTCACGTGGTAGCAACAGCTGGTAGCAGCAGCAAGCGCTCATTGCTGCGCCACATGTCTTGTCAGACAGTTGTGAACTCCAGAGACACTACCTTTGCCTCAGATCTGGCTCAGCTCGGGGTCAAGATCAGCTCTGTGCTCAACTCACTCACCTCCCCTGGCATGCTGGCTGCCTCTCTAGCTACTCTGCAAATTGGCAGCCAATTTGTGGAAATTGGCAAGCGGGACATCTGGAGTACTGCACGTGTGGCTCAAGACCGGCCAGATGTGTTGTACCATTTTGTGGCTGTTGATTTCTTACCCAAGGATGTCATTCAGCACTCACTCCAGGGCATTGCCAGAGGCTTGTCCCAAGGAAGCCTTCAGCCCCTGCCCCAAGTCTTGCACAGAGTGCACGATGCACAGGCAGCGTTCCGGCAAATGTCACAGGCTCGCCATGTGGGCAAGATAGTAATTCAAACCCAGCAGGCCCAGCATGCCCAGCACACATCCAGCACAGCAGCTGTGCCAGGCCTGACAGTGATCACAGGAGGGTTGGGCACCCTAGGTTCAATGGTGGCTGCTTGGATGTCTAGTCAGCAGCAAGGCAGCCTGTGCCTAGTTGGCCGCAGTGGACGCTTTACCTCTTCTTCAGGTTCAGTCACCAAGCTGCTTCAGTCACACAGCTCAGCGGAGATCATCATAGCTAAGGCTGATGCGTCTCTTCAAGATGAGATCCACTCTCTGGTAGATGAGCTGATGACATGGGAGAGGTCAGCAAGGCAGCTGCAAGGGCTGATCCACTCTGGAGGGGCTTTGGCAGATGCTACCCTGACCAAGCAGACACTACAGGTGAGCAGACTACATTGAGATTTGTCCCAGGCCTGAATAACAAGATTGCGGCAGGATTGTATGACTGTCATGGCATCAGGTGTGAAGTATCACTTCAAAAAACGAGCTTTGCTGTGCCTGTGTCAAATGTATTTATGTGATTTAGATATAACGCACATTTGCCATGTGATCAGTCAACAAGTGTTGGTTTCCTCTGGCCTGCAGTGATAGCTTATGCTTTCAAGATTAACACTGATTGATTATGGAAGTTGACAGCAGAGCTATATGGGTGCTTACTTGTGTTGTGCAGGGGTTGAGGGATGTTTGGGCACCAAAGGTGACCAGCGCACAGCTTTGGAGCCAGATCTCATGCAGTCACAGCATCACCACTCAGGTGCTGTTCTCATCAGTGGCAGCATTGCTGGGTTCAGCAGGGCAGGCCAACTACAGCGCAGCCAATGGGGCTCTGGACGGCCTGGCTGCCCACTGGGCTGCCCAAGGCCGGGCTGGGGTGAGCAGCATCCAGTGGGGGGGCTGGGCGGGGGGCGGCATGGCTGGTGGTGATGCCGGCACTGCTGCCAGGCTGGCTCGCATGGGCATGCCTCTCATCACCCCCTCCCAAGGCCTTGCTGCACTTGCTAGTGTGCTGTCCAGTCACAGCATGCAAGCAAGCAGCAGCTGCATGGCGGCTGTGCCTGTCGTGTGGTCAACATTCCTCACCCGCTTTCAGAAGAAGCACCAAGCGGTTTTCTCAGAGTTTGTTGCGTCACCACAGAGCACAGCTGCGGTGCCCGACCTGCCACCCCCAGCAAGCACTCAGAGTTTGGCAGCGCACACAATGACTGCTGTCACTCGCCCTGCTGAACAGGCTGGGATTTCCAGAGACGTGGTCCACAGCCAGGTCCAGTCAGCCATTCAAGCTGTGCTGGGTGAAGTAGTCGGGGACATGCAACCCCTCATGGCAGCAGGCCTAGACTCTTTGGGTGCCGTTGAGCTGCGCAACAGCCTACAAAGCCAACTGGGTCTTGAACTGCCTTCAACCCTGATCTTTGACTACCCAACAGTCACAGCTTTGGTGGACTTCCTACATCCACAGCTGATCAGTGCGATTCCAGACTCTGACAGCACTACTGGTGGGCACTCTGGAACAGAGTGCCCACCAGAGCCACTTAGTATGGGAGGGTATCCAGCTTTGGTCAGTCAGCCTGGTGCTTCAGTCTCTACTCTGTCCATTGGGGTGTTTGCTTTGGATGTCAGATCACCACATGGCGCGCTGGACAGCATCTCAGGCAAGGACACAGCTGGGGTGATTCCTCTCAGCAGATGGGACACAGCAACGCAGGACACGCACCTGCAACAGACATCAGTACGCTTTGCCAGCGTCTTGGACCATGTTGACGCCTTTGATGCTGCCTTCTTTGGTGTATCAAGCAGCGAGGCTGAGTTGATGGACCCTCAGCAGCGGCTGGTGCTGGAATGCACCACAGCTGTGGCCATGTCTCAGCCACAGCAAGGCAATAGTAGCAGCCAAGACTGTGGTGTCTTTGTTGGAGTCTCTTCGACAGACTATGCTCGCCTGACAGACAAGCACCTGTCCAGCGTGACAGCTTACAGCGCCACAAGCAGCGCCTTGAGTGTAGCAGCAGGCCGGGTGTCTTACACCTTTGGTTTCAAAGGTCCCTGTCTATCTGTGGACACAGCCTGCTCTTCTTCATTAGTCAGCCTGCACAGCGCTGTGCACGCTTTGCGAGCATTCGAATGCAGCGCAGCAGTGAACGCAGGTGTCAACCTGACCTTGATGCCAGACACTCCCTCCAAATTTCAAAAGGCTGGCATGCTAAGCATGACAGGGCGGTGTCAAACCCTAGAGCAGGGTGCAGATGGCTATGGCAGATCAGAAGCTTGTGTGGCCATGTGGCTGCAAACCCTAGATGACAGAAGCAGCAGCACTGACTCACATGGCATGCAGCTGCTGGCTGTGATTCAAGGGAGTGCAGTAAAGCAAGATGGGAGGTCCAGCACCCTGACTGCTCCTAACGGCCCCTCCCAGCAGGAGGTTCTGCGAAGAGCCCTGCTGGATGCAGCCACACAACCCAATGATGTTGCTTTGAACCAGCTGCATGGGACAGGCAAGCAAGCCTGCATGCTGTTGCTCTGTTTATACCGATGGGCTCAAGCAGCATGCTTGCCAATACAGCTTTGCCTTGTTTCAAAGCCGATGTTTGGCATTGGGATGCTAATGACACCAGGAGCTGAGACGTATGTGATGACCTCTTGTCTAACATACAGGCTCTTGCTTGCAACAAGTATCTGCAAGGCTTGCTGTGTGTGTCTGTTGTCCTGTACATCTCAGGATGACATGTGATTTGATGCAGGCACTCCACTGGGAGACCCTATAGAGATTGGAGCCTTGACAGCAGTCCTCACAGGCAATCAGAGCAGCCACCAAGCACAACCCTTGACCCTGGCTGCATCAAAGAGCTGGATTGGCCACTCAGAGCCGGCTGCCGGGGCAGTGGGCATGGCACACCTGTGCCTTGCACTTGTTCAGCAAGCTGCCCTGCCTATCATGCACCTCAGGAGCATCAATCCCCATATGCACCCCATGCTGCACCCTGGCAAGGCAGGCAACAGAGGGGTCTGCATCCCAAGGCAAGCTGCGGGCATGATAGGCGATGTCTCTAAGGCAGTGCCCTTGACTGCTGGAGGGAGTGCCTTTGCCTTCCAAGGCACCAATGCCCACGTCATCATGGCAGCTGCCACAGCAGCTGCTAGCAGCTACCCACATGGATGCAGTCGCATGGCAGGCAGCTTTCAGCAGCAGCGGCATTGGATTGCCCCCATGCCCCATGCGATGCTGCTCACTGCTCAGACCAGCAACAAATCCGTGACCTATCACGCTGATCTTGCTACGCCATCCAATGCCTACTTGATGGACCATATGGTTTCAGAGCAATGCCTGCTGCCGGCCACAGCATTCTTTGAGCTAGCTTACTCATCAGTCAAGCTCAGCTTCACTGCAGCGGCACCCGCTGCAGCCCTTGTGGACGCCACATTGGCAGCGCCTTTGCAACTCCGCCAGCCACAGCATGGTCAGCATGCTGTAGCTGGTGTTGTTTCAGTGCAAGTTGATGTACACAAGGGAGCTCTGACAGTCTTCAGCCACAGCGCATGTCAGCACCAGTACCATGCCTTTGCTGCAGTTGCTGCTCAGCAACCAATACCTGTACACAGGTCCACCATTACACAAAGCTCTGCTCTACTGCCTTCAGTGCTTGGCTTGGATAAGTTTCACATGCCCTCTGCTGACTCAGCACGCCCAGCAGCAGCTATCAGCAGCCTTGCTGAGCCTGTCAGTAGCGCTGATGCACTCAATATGCACCCGGCTGCAGCTGACAGCACATTGCAGTTGGCGTCCAGCTTCAGCACAGATGCAAGCACATCCCTGCAGGTGCCTGCCAAGCTGCAGGCCATGCACATACAATCAGACAGGTGCAGTCAGCCAAGCTGGGCATGTGCTTCTCCCATGACTGATGCCCAAGCTGCCGGCAGAACTCATAGCTTTGGCCTGATGCCTACAGAGGGTCAAGCAGGCATCACTCTGCACGGCTTGACCCTGAAGCCTCTGAGTAATGCAGTCGCGTCATCCCAGCAGGAAGCAAGCATGATTGCATCACAGGACTGCTTGTATGAGCTGGCTTGGCCTGCTGACTGCTTGGCCACCCACAGAAGCACGGACAGAGCTGTTGTGCCATTCAAGCGTGGCAAGTCCAGCATGTATGCTACAGCAACAGCCATCAGCCACCTTCAGGCAAGAAGTGACCAGCAGCTATGCTTTGCAACAGCTGGCAGCGTGGCTGTATTGGCAGGCAGACCAACAGCGTCGTGCATCTCAAGCAGAGCTCAGGCCAGCCTTGTGCGCTCAGCTGCACAGGAATCTGCAGACTGCTCAGTCGTTAGCAGGCTGACAGACCCATACGCACTTGATAGCTCCTTAGACAATGCTGCAGTCAGAACTGCCCAGATCACATCAGCTTCCATGGATGAGGTCTCAGAGGCAGCATTCCAGGGCAGGGTCCAGCATGCCCCAAGACTGGTGCCCAGTCGGGTTGCAAGCAGCCCTGCTCCCTTCCAGCTTCTGCCTAAGCCTAGAGGCGCCCTGCAGAACTTGGTTCCAGAGCCATTGCACATGGGCTTGGCTGCCGATGAAGTGTTGCTGGAGGTGCATGCAGTGGGGATTAACTTCCGGGATGTGCTGAATGTGCTGGGCATGTACCCTGGGGACCCTGGACCCCCCGGGGCTGACTGCGCTGGTGTAGTCATAGCCAAGGGACCTGCAGTCAGGAAGCTTGACATAGGTAGAGAACACACAACATTGCTTGGCTCAATCAATGTATCTCACCATGCCAATAATGTCATTGAACGCATTTTTGTGTGCGCTAAGGTTCTTTGCTATTATTGATGTTCTGACTTACATAGCAAAACGCCCCAATATCTGTCAACAAGCAACTGAAACGCTGCATACCAACCATATCTCAACCTGTTGAGGCTTACTTTGCAAGTCAAGAGACATGCTGAAGCCATGTATTGTTTCTACAGGACAAAACATCTTTGGGCAAGCAAGCGGGTGCTTGGGATCGCATGTGAAGTGCAACCAGGCAATGCTGGTGGGCTTGCCTTCAAACATGACCTTTGAGGCAGCTGCTACACTTCCAACAGTCTTCATCACAGCTGACACAGCCTTTCAGCATGCAACCAGTCTGCAGCCAGGCGACAGAGTGCTTGTCCACGCCGCAGCAGGTCAGGTTCTGGATACCAGTTGTTACCTGAAATGCCCGATGTGCTTCCTGAAACCTCCATGAGGCCATCTTCTGCTTGCTTGATCTTCATTAGAGTGCAGAACATATGCAAGTATGCAGCAGCACAGCATGCTCCACACATGTTTGCCGATAGCATGGTAAGACCAGCTGCACAGGCTGCACGTCAGTTTGCACACACAATCATTGTAGCACAATGCTTTGTGCTCAATCAACACATGCTCTGTGGCAGGTGGAGTTGGTTTGGCAGCTATTCAGGTTGTCCAAAAGCTGGGAGCACAACTTTTCGCCACAGCAGGCAGCCCAGCTAAACGGAGCCTGCTGCGCTCGCTAGGCGCTCAGCATGTTGTCAACTCGCGTAGCCCTGATTTTGCATCAGATCTTGCACAAGCTGGCGGCGCTGATGTGGTGCTAAACTCACTGACCAGCCCGGGGATGGTGGCAGGGTCACTGGCAGGGGTGAGGCCTGGGGGTCGCTTTGTGGAGAGTTCCAAGAGGGACATCTGGAGCCCCGCCCGCCTTGCCCAAGACCGCCCCGACCTGTACTACTCCCTCCTAGCTGTGGACTTCCTTCCGCCCTCTGCTGTGCACTCAGCCCTTACCAGGGCTGCACAGGCTGTCAGCAGCGGCTCATTCTGCCCTCTGCCCCAAGTCACACATGGACTACAGAATGTCCAAGCAGCCCTGCGGCAGATGACTCAAGCCAGGCATGTGGGCAAGGTTGTGGTCACATGCGCACCCGGTCAGCAACCAGTCAGCCAGGCACATGGTAGATGGGTTGTCACAGGCGGCCTGGGATCCCTGGGGGCTTTAGTATCCTCATGGCTGAGTCAGCATGGTGCTGAGGATCTGGTGTTGACAGGTCGCACAGGTAAGCTGCCAGCCAACAACAAGGACCTAGTTCAGTTGCTCAGAAGCACAGGACACAGTGTACTGGTGACCATTGTCAGAAGTGATCTGGCCAGCCAAGAAGAGGCGCAAGTACACTCACAGCCAACAGCTCCAGGGTCTGTGGTATCAGGCGTTGTGCATGCTAGTGGAGCCTTGGCAGATGCCACATTGCAGAAGCAGAGCCTTGCTGGCATCAGGACGGTCTTTGCTGCAAAGCTGACCAGCATACATAAGCTACAGTCTGCCACCATGGCTCAGCCCATCATGCATCAGCTGCTGTTCTCGTCTGTGGCAGCATTGCTAGGCAGTCCTGGGCAGGCCAACTACAGCGCAGCCAATGGGGCTCTGGACGGCCTGGCTGCCCAGTGGGCTGCCCAAGGCCGGGCTGGGGTGAGCAGCATCCAGTGGGGGGGCTGGGCAGGGGGCGGCATGGCTGGTGGTGATGCTGGCACTGCTGCCAGGCTAGCTCGCATGGGCATGCCTCTCATCAACCCCTCCCAAGGCCTTGCCGCCCTTTCTGCAGTTCTGACCAGCCAATCACCTCCATCTGTCATGGCTGTTGTTCCTTTCGACTGGGGCAAATTCCTACAGCATGGACTTAACAGCAAGCAAGCAGCCTTCTCAGAGCTTGTTAGGGAGTCTCCAGTGCAGTTGCCAGCACATACACAACCAGCAGCCAATGCCTTGTCTACCAGGCGTGTCAACAGTGAAAGCCATGTGAGCTCAGCGCAGCAAGCAGAAGCCATAGCTGCTGCAGTGCAGAGCACAATCAGCTCAATGCTGGGCTGCCCGGTCAGCAGCAATGCGCCTCTCATGGCTGCAGGGCTAGATTCCCTTGGCATGGTGGAGTTGCGCAACGCCCTGCAGACCAAGCTAGGCTTGCAACTGCCAAGCACCCTTGTCTTTGACTACCCAACGGCAGATGACATCACTGCTTATGTCACGGCACAACTGTCAGCTGCTGCTGCAGCTTCAAGCCAACTTGAAGCTACCCAACTTGAAGCTACCCAGTCCCAAATAGTTCAACCAATGAGGGCAAAGCCACAGCAGCATGCCAGTAGCATGGTGACAGACGCACAAGCTACAGACGTGACCCTGGTGGTGCAAGAGGTGGTGGCAAGTATCCTCGGGGCGGCTCCAGCAGCTGATACCCCCCTCATGGCGGCTGGGCTAGATTCCTTGGGCATGGTGGAAGTGCGCAATGCCCTGCAGAGCAGGCTTGGGCTGCAGCTGCCAAGCACACTGCTCTTTGACTACCCTAGCGTGGAAGCCATCTCAGGCTTTGTCAGTCAGCACCTAGCCAGCACAGCGCCTGCGCAGCAACTAACCAGCCCAGCAGTGCTTACTCGAGCACTGAGGGTGAACATTGCTCAACAGCAGCAGGCAGTGTCTCAGACCCTCGTGGTCATAGCCATGGTGACGTCAGCTCCTCAAGGTTCTTTCAACAACACAGTGCCAGTGGATACAGTCACATCAGTGCCTCTCAGTCGGTGGGATATGGACTCACCACCAGAGGGACTGTTTACTGGACCTGCAGTCAGGTTTGGCAGCTACTTACGCGACCCAGCTGCCTTTGACGCAGCAGCCTTCAGCACATCCGACACTGAAGCCGTGTACATGGACCCGCAACAGCGCATGTTGCTTCAGTCGGCAGCAGAGGCTCTGGCATCCAGTCAGCTTCTTGGCAGGAGCTTCCCGCCAAATATTGGCCAAAAGGCGGGAGCCAGCGTCGGGGTCTTTGTGGGTGTGTCATCCAGCGACTATGAGAAGCTGGTGATGAAGCACATTCAGGGCGTGACTGCTTACACAGCTACCAGGCGAGCAGCCAGTGTGATCTCCGGCAGACTATCATACACCTTTGCCCTCAGGGGACCCTCACTCACTGTGGACACCGCCTGTTCTTCTTCCTTGGTCAGCCTGCACATGGCGTTCAACAGCTTGATGCTTGGCCAGTGCAGTGCAGCCTGCAACAATGGAGTGAACATCATGATCTCACCAGAGACGCCAGCGGCCTTCCAGAAGGCAGGCATGCTGAGTGCTGACGGCCGCTGCAAGACCCTTGACAGCAGTGCTGATGGGTATGTTAGAGCTGAAGCCTGTGGGTCAATGGTGGTACAGCATGCAAATGCTGTGGAGCCTGCTGCTGTTGTGGCTGTGTTCAGAGGCAGCGCAGTAAATCAGGATGGGCGCAGCAGCAGCCTGACTGCCCCCAATGGCCCCTCCCAGCAGGGCGTCATCAGACAAGCCCTGCAGGCTTCTGGCCTGGAGCCCCACCAGATTCAGGCCCTACAGTTGCATGGCACAGGTACCCCGCAAAGAAGATGCTACTCTGTGTGCTCGCATTCCGTAACTCACATTTACAGCGATCATGCAAATGGATTGTATATGTCAAAGGGCTCTGAACAGCTTTTGCAGACCTGACTTCAAACAGTACAAGCTAGTGAGATGTAGTGTGCACTGTTCTGAGCAACCACAATCATGCTTGCAATCAATTCTGACCATGACCATATGCTTTACTTGGTTTGGACTTTTCAGACAGAGCTGACTGGCAACCTGCTGTATCTATCTGTAATTTGTAACCTGATGTAACCTGTAGTCTGTACCCTGTAACCTGCTCCAAAATGCAACCAACAACCTGCTGTATTTTTGCAGGGACACCACTGGGAGATTCTATCGAGCTTGGCGCAGCAGCTGCAGTCTTCCTTGATGCAAGAGCCATTCCACCTGCACAGCAAGCCACCATGACCCTGCTGGCGGCCAAATCCTGGGTGGGTCACGCAGAGCCTGCAGCAGGCATCCTGGGCTTGGCCCATGCTCACTTGGCCTTGCACCACCACATGCAGCTGCCAACCCTCCACCTGGGAGCAATCAACCCCCATGTGGTTTCAGCTCTTGAGAGGGGACCAGCCTCAGGTCAATTCCAGATCCTGCGTCAGCAAGCATGCATGCTGGGCACAGCAGGCGACATCAATGGCAGGCTGAGGTGTGGGATCAGCGCCTTTGCTTTTCAAGGTACCAACGCTCATGCCATCATTGAGCAGTCAGAGCCTCGTGGCGTAACCTCCCAGCCGGCCAACAAGCTTCATCTTCAGTGGCAGAAGAGCTTGCACTGGATTGCACCACCAGCACATGCATTGCTCACGGCAGCATTGCCACAGTCAAGCAGCATCACCATGGTTGCTGACTTGTCGTCAGTGAGAGCCAGCCAATTGGTCCATGGCATGCTGGTGCGTGGCACACCTGTGCTGTCTGTGGACCTCTACACGGAGCTGATGGCGGCGGCAGTGCAGCACCTTGTCTCTGGCACTCACCATGTGCAGCTGCAGCAGCTTACATCTGTGGCTGTGCCGTTGCAATCACATGGGAGCATGACTCATCCCCAGCAGCTGGTCCTGAAGCTGACAGGAGCTCATCTGTCAGTCCAGCATCAAGTCTTGGATGCTGACATTGTCTGTTGCCAAGCAGTGCTTGTCCAGATGTCGATGCCACACCAGAGCAGGGCAGAGCCGGCCTCCAGGGCCAGCCCTTTCCTGACAGCCCTGCTGACTCAGGCTGACGTTGGTCACCAAGCAGCTGCTACAGCAGCTGTGCCAAGTACGCTGTCCCAGGACCAAGGCTCTGCTTCCCTGGAGCTGTCATTAGTGCAGCAAGCCAGCTGCAGGCTAGTTTCTCTTCACTAGCTGCCTCAGCAGTCATTCCCACCCATGTGGCATGTTTGAGCCTACAAAAGGCCAACTCAGCAGAGCTGTCACTGCTGACATTCACTCACAGCAATTTCCCAGCACAGCTGGATGCCAGCGCTGCTGGTGGCAGCTGCTCACTCGCAGTCATTCAGCTCAGTGGCATTGCTTTGGCAGCAGCACACGACGTGTTATCGGGTTTTAGCCAGACTGCAGGACACCTGTCAGAGGATGTTGGTATGCTGTATGAGACTCAGTGGAAGGTGTCAGGGCCACAGCCTCACGCAGTCACACAGACTTCAGGATGCTGCAGGCGTTTAGGCAAGCATGCAACAGACCCTGTTGCTGCATGTGCATTGCTGATGGCTACCGCACAGCAAGCTGTCATCAAGAATGGCAGCCAGAAGCTCAGTCTGCAGATGACGCAGGGTCTGTCATCAGGGCCATGCCCTGCAATGTCCCTAGCCCTGCTGCGCTCAGCAGCCCAGGAGTCTTCGTCATGCGCCTGCTCAGCTCTCATCACCTCTCCACACAATGCCAGACCCTTCACCTCTGCTGCACTTCCTGCCACCACCACTCAGGCTTCAGCTTGGGTCAGCAAGTCAGACAATGGACTTGTCTATGAGCCAAGGCTGACACCAATCTTGCAACAGCAGGCAATTGCACTCCCATCACAAGCAGCAGCTGCTTGTATCATCTTGGGTGGAACAGGCAGCATTGGCAGTCTTGCTGCTTTGTGGTCGGCAGACAGAGGTGTTGAAGAGATTCTCATGGTTGGTCGCACTGGGAAACTGTCCCCGGCTTCTGCTGCCAATTTTGCCACTTTGATGGCCAATCAAGCCAGGGACAATGGTAGCATCATGATCACCATTGCCAGGTAAGCATTGCTGCAATCACATGCAAAACCATGCAGAATGGCTCTGGCAAGGTACAAGTTTTATCTCTGCTATTGCACGGTCAGCCTGCAACTCTAACAAGCCTGGTTGAGCTCATGTGTTTGTCCACATCGTTGCTGTTGTGCGAACAACTACTGCCACTGAACCATGAAGTATGCACAATTCATGATTAGTTCAGTGCTCAATGAGGGGCATTTGTGGTATCTGCAGGTGTGACACAGCAGTGCATGAGGAATCAGCATGGCTGTACAAGCAGACCAGAGGAGCGACCAAGACAGTTCTGCATGCTGGAGGCATGCTTGCAGATGCCACCATCCCCAAGCAGACCTTGTCCACAATCAGACAAGTCTTTGCAGCCAAGGTGGATGCTGTAAGGCATACATACAGCAGCACAGCATGTGAGCCAGTCACAAGCATAGTGTTGTTCTCATCAGTGGCAGCATTGCTGGGTTCAGCAGGGCAGGCCAACTACAGTGCAGCCAATGGGGCTCTGGAGGGCCTGGCTGCCCACTGGGCTGCCCAAGGAAGCAGTGTCAGCAGCATGCAATGGGGACCTTGGTCAGGCAAGTCACACTTGTTGGTCAAGCATGGCTTCTTCTGACCCAGCTGTCATCTTCATGCTTTTTGCCTGTTCTGGGTCACTGCACAGCATTGGCCTGCTTGCGAGCAGCTTTGCAGAGTTCTGACTAGCATCGCTGACCCATGTGTGGTTGTCATATGCATGTTGCATTACTATAGCTAAGTTTAGCTTATGCAGTCACCCATGGCTTTTGTGTTGATCCTGGCTCTGCCAGTGCAGCAACATCCCATATAATTGGAATACTGTCAGCATCGTGATTATACTTATGTTAAGCAGCACCTATGATGATCCTCAGGTGGTGGAATGGTAGAAGCCAACGCCAACACAGCTTCCCGCATGGCTCGCATGGGAATGCCCCTCATTGCCCCTTCCCAGGGCATGTCCGCCCTTGCATCAGTCCTTTCTCACCTGCAGCAGGGCACCGCTTTCAGTCAGCTAGCTGCCCTGCCCTTGAATGCGACTGCTCTGATGACTCATGGCAGTCTTCCAGCCATGACCGTCCCCCTTGTTGAAGATTTGGCTGAAACAACACAGACTGGCAGTGCTGAGTCAGCCTCCACCTCAGCCGCTCAGTCCAGAGCATCAATGAGCAGCAAAGCAGCTGTTCAATTGAGAGACAGGGAGCAGGTTTTGCAACAAGTGGCTTCAGCTGTGAGCAGCATTGTAGGATTCCAAGTGCCAGCAGCTCAGCCCCTCATGGCAGCCGGCCTAGACTCACTCGCGTCAGTTGAGCTGACTAATGCCCTGCAAGCCAGCTTGGGCATGCAACTGCCTCCCACACTGGTTTTTGACTACCCCACCATCCACGCCATCACTGAGTTTGTCTGCACGGACACAGCATCAGAGGCTACCCAGGCAGGTGTACTTGCCAAGCCTGTGTCCGCAGCCCAGCCTGTGTCTTCAGCTGAGTCTTTCACTTTGGTGATGGACACAGTCAGCTATGAGCCAGGCCACAGTCTGCGCAGCCTGACCCCACTTGACAGCGTGGCTCAGGCTCCCTTGGACAGGTGGGATTTGGAGGGAATTCCTGAGGTGGCCACCGCTGCCAGATTCGGCGCCTTCCTGCCCAATGCTGACAGCTTTGACGCAGCATGCTTTGGCATTTCCCAGGCTGAAGCAATGCTCATGGACCCTCAACAGCGTTTGCTGCTACAAGCTGTCGGCCAGTCCCATATGGCAGTTGCATCACAGCAGGTCACTGCCGCGTCTCTACAGCAGGGCATATACATTGGCATAGCCCCATCAGACTATGCATCGCTGCTTAAGCAGCACACAGACAGGGGCAGTTTCCATGCCACTGCAAACGCCAGCAGTGTTGCCTGTGGTCGCCTCTCCTACACCTTTGGGTTGAAGGGTCCCAGCATGAGCATTGACACTGCCTGTTCCAGCTCGCTGGTAGCTGTCCACCTGGCACATCTTGGTATCATTGCCACCCAAGCCCAGGTCTCCTATGCAGCAGGAGTGCATGTACAGTGCACTGCAACCTCCACCAGCTATGTGTGGACGGCAGGCATGCTGTCTGCAAGTGGCAGGTGCCAAGTTGGGGATGCAGCAGCTGATGGGTATGTCAGAGGCGAGGCCTGCTGTGTGGTGACCCTGGCAGCTCCTGGGGTCACTGGTGGGGTTGCAAGGGCAGTGCTCAGGGGTACTGCAGTGAATCAGGATGGCCGCAGCAGCAGCTTGACTGCTCCCAACGGCCCCTCCCAGCAGGACGTCATCAGACAGGCCCTGCAGGGAGCTGCCCTAGAGCCTTGTGACATCCAAGCTCTGCAGCTGCATGGAACAGGTACACAGCTTCTCACAAAATGCATGCAAGAGTGGTATTGTGCTTGCCATGCGTTTTTGATTGTGACGCTGTATCTACAGCAATATGATGTCTGTGCCATCATGTTTAGTGCTGTTGATAATGATGCTGTCAAGTGCTCACAGTGAGCATTGTTTAGCTGTCCTAATGCGCCACAACATCTACTGGTCAATGTGTTCATGTCCATGCATTGCTCAAGCTAGCATGCACTTTGATGATGCAAACAGGAATGTATTTTCACAGGGACACCGCTGGGAGACCCGATTGAGGTAGGGGCAGCATCCACAGTCTTTGGCAGAAGGTCATTTGGCAGCCCTGTGACCCTCATGGCCAGCAAGGGTTTCCTAGGGCATACAGAGCCCGCAGCTGGTGTCGTGTCCCTCACCATGGCTGTCACCACTCTGCAAAACCTAGCCCAGTTGCCCATCATGCACCTCAGAACCCTAAACCCGCATGTGGCTGCAATCATGGGTGCCGCACCAGGGTCTGTGACCCTACCAAGGCAAGGAGGAGCCCTGGCTGGGGCAAACCTGCAGCCCTGTACTGGGCTCAGCTCGTTTGCTTTCCAAGGGACCAATGCTCATGCAGTGGTGGAGGCTTCCACCACCGCTCAGGCCTCCACCACAGCTGGGGTGCCAGTCAGCTGGCGGCAGCAGCGGCAGTGGGTGCTGCCTTTGGCGCATTGCCTGATCAAGCACAGTCTCCCCGGAGCATCTCCTAGCAAGACCACGTTTGCTTGCAGTCTGCAGCAGCCTGCATTGGCCTTGCTCTGGGAGCATAAGGTCCATGACAGAAGCCTCTTCCCAGGAGCTGGCTACTTTGAGATGGCGCTGGCTGCGCTGCGCACCCTGCACATCGGCAGCTCAAATTCAAACAAATGCTGCCTAACTCAGATAGCAGTCCCTGCACCCTTGGTGCTGGCTGAGCCTTCAGACTCTGCTGTGGGTGCCTCAGTGCTTACTTGCTCAGTGGACACTGCCAGTCAGGCTGTTGTGATAGCTTCAGGGCCAGCACAGCATGCACAGACAGTGCACATGCGAGGCCACTTTGCTCAGCTCAGCAAGGTCACAGAGTCACGCACAGAGATGCGCCATGTATCTGCATCTGAAGCTCTCAGCAGACTGCTACTCAGTCAGGAGCCCGGTGCTCAGCAACCTGCTGCTGCAGCTCAGGCCTTGGTTGCCCCAGCTGTGGCCACTGCCCAGCAGGACACTGGCTTCTGGCATCACCCAGCCAGGTTTGACTCATTCCTGCAGCTGGGTCAGCTGTTCCTTGACAGTGCGTCAGATGGTATTCACGTGCCTGCTGGTGTGGACTGTCTCAGCATGCCTCACAAACTTGACTCAGCACAAGCAGCTTATGGCCACTGCCAGCCTTCTGGCACTGCCCTAAGCAGCAACTATGCCCTGGCAGACCAACAGGCGCAAATCTGCTGCCAGATTCAGGACATGCAGGCCAGAGTGATCTTGCCAGCACGCGAAGCGGCACCTGATGCTGTCATGGAAGAAGAGTTCACAGGAGAGGTGTTGTATGAGATGGCATGGTTGACAGACTCCCAACAGACCCTGTCCAGCACTGCTGCTGACAGTGGTTCTGGTTGTTGCAGCATCAGATTGGGTCAGCAGTCACCAGCAACGGCTTGTGCCAATGCAATGGCTGTGCTGCAAGACTACATGATGAGGGCACCTCAGAGCCACATGGTGCTTCATGGCCATGGTGGTACAGCTCACAGCCAGCTTGGATCCTTCCATGCCATTGCTGGCTTGCTCAGGACAGCCGCAGCGGAGAGCAAAACCCCAGTACATGTTCTGGAATCAGCAGCCAGCCAGCGTAGTGTTGGCTCAATGGCACCAAGTGCACAGAGGGTACAGCTATCACTGCAGCAGACAGGTTCCACAGCAGATGTGTTCGGTAAATTGATGAAAGCCAACACAGCAATGGTTCCAAGGCTTCTACCCAGCAGGGCTGTTTCAGCACCGACTGCCTTCAGCCTTATGCCCCAGCCCAGAGGAGCCCTGACTAATCTCAAGCCAGTGCCCCTAGCCAAGGCCAGCATGACTAAGCTGCAGCCAGGGCAGGTTCTGCTGCAAGTCAGAGCAATTGGGCTGAATTTCCGGGATGTGCTGAATGTGTTGGGGATGTACCCTGGGGACCCTGGACCCCCGGGGCTGACTGTGCTGGGGTGATTACAGCCGTTGGTGCTGGGGTTGCTAATCTTCAGCCTGGCGTAGCAGTATTTGGGTTGGCAGCAGGCAGTTTGGGCAGCCACGTTCTCAGTGTTGCTGATGCTCTGGTACAGCTTCATATTTCAACCGTTGACAACGCTGTAACATGTTTCAACCGTTATACTGTCACAGTATACATGTCAGTGCTTTGCTCTTGTGGATTGCTGCCATGCTAAAATCTGTCAATAATCATATGACTTGTATACTAGCACTTGTACACATACTCGTGTATATATGTATACATGCATGTGTCTACATTAGCTGTATGTGGTCAATACAGCTGATTCATTTGCATAGAACATAGCAGCCTCAAGCACTGAATCAGCAGCAACTGCTCACGAGCATAGTATGTCTGCTCTTGCAGGTGCCAATGCCAGCAACACTGTCCTTCAATCAAGCAGCCTCCTGTCCCACCGTCTTTATCACAACCACCCTAGTCACCAAAGCCATCCACATCGGCCAAGACAACAAGGTGCTGGTGCATGGCGCAGCCGGTGGTGTCGGTCTAGCTGCCTTACAACAGATTCAAGCTTGTCGTGCCATTGCTGTTGGCACAGCAGGCAGCCCAAGCAAGAGAGCTCTGCTGAGGCACAGAGGCGTCCAACAAGCAGTCAGCTCAAGAGACTTGATGTTTGTCACAGAGCTGGCAACAACCGGCGGTGTTGATGCGGTGCTGAACACCTTGACCAGCCCGGGGATGGTGGCAGGGTCCTTGGCAGGCTTGAAGGTTGGGGGTCGGTTCTTGGAAATTTCCAAGAGGGATATCTGGAGCCCTGCTCGCCTTGCGCAAGACCGCCCTGATGTGCATTGCTCCCTCCTGGCTTTGGACTTTCTCCCACAGCAGGCCATCCACTCATGCATGCTGGAGTTGTCAGCATCCTTGGCAGCTGGGAAGCTGCAGCCTCTGCCGGTGGCCGTGCACAGCATGGCCAATGTTCAAACAGCCATGCGGCTGATGTCTCGCGCCAGGCACATTGGCAAGGTAGTTGTGGAGGTGCCAGCCCCGGTTTCAGTGGCTGGGGATTCTGGCAGCATCGCTATCACAGGAGGTACAGGAGCCCTTGGATCATCTGTGGCGCAGTGGCTCATCGGATATCAGCAGCATCTGTGTTTACTAGGCAGATCCGGAAAGGCAACAGGCAATACAGTGCAGCTGATCAAATCTGGTGGTCAAGCACAGATCACCATCAGCAAGTGCGATGCATCAGCATCTGCTGATGTACGGCAGCTTGAGCATGGATGGGTACCCTTAGCAGGGGTGGTGCATGCTGGAGGGGTGCTAGCTGATGCTACTGTGGCCAAGCAGACCCCAAACCACTGCAGGGCTGTCTTTGCCCCAAAGGCAGATGCAGGGCTGAATCTGCACAGCATCACAGCGCAACTGCCCCTGCAGTCCTTTGTGGCGTTCTCATCCATGGCAGCAGTCTTGGGCTCCCCAGGCCAAGCCAACTACAGCGCAGCCAATGCATTCCTGGATGCTCTTGCCGCCAAAATGCAGTCTCAGGGCTTGATGTCAAGCACTATCCAGTTTGGCGCTTGGCAGGGAGCAGGAATGGCGGGAAACACTGCTGACAAGCTACATGCCATGGGAGTTGGCGCCTTGACACCTGATCAGGGCATCAGAGCCCTGCAGGGCTTCTTGGCCTCTGCACAGCATGGCCCTGCCCTTGCAGCTGCCACAGCACCTTCCAGCATGGCAGCAGCAGCCTTCAATTGGCCTGTGTTTTTCAGCAACCTTGATCAGCCATCAGCTTTGTTCTCTGAGTTTGAGCATGAGGCTAGGCTTGCTAGACTCGAGCCACAGCTGCAGCCAGCAGTCAGACCTGCAGCTGTCAAGCCAAAGGTTGCTCAGATCCCTCAGGCTCCTCAGACTCAGCTGAGTACTGCCAGTGTGGATGAGCTGCGAGCAGAGATCTCAGCAGCGGTGCAGGACATTGTGGGCAACTCGGTCTCAGCTTCTGAGCCTCTCATGGCAGCAGGGCTAGATTCCCTCAGCTCAGTGGAGTTGACTAACGCCCTGCAGCGGAAGCTGGGCATGCAGCTGCCACCAACCCTGGTGTTTGACTACCCAACAGTCAATGCCATAGCAGAGTTTGCGTCCTCAGTGCTGCAGCCTAGCGGAGCAACTGTGCCTTCTACAGGCTTTGGCCCTTCCAGGGCGCTGGCTGTTCCAAGCGCTGGTGCAGGGGCAGTCGTCGCTATTACTGCAGTGACGGGCCGTATGCCAGAGATACCTGGTGCAAGCACGGTGACAAGCCAGGGATTCTCAAGCCTACGAGACTGCAGCCGAGTGATTCCAGCTGACAGGTGGTCAGCAGACCTGCAGCTCACACAAGACATGCCAGCACGCTTTGGCATGTTCCTGAAGGATCCCTACCACTTTGACGCTGCAGTCTTTGCAACATCCGAGTCAGAAGCTATAGTGCTGGACCCACAACAGCGGCTGCTGTTGGAGTCAACCTTCGAGGTGTACAGTCAGCATCAGGGCAGGGCAGCTGCACCGCTTGCCCCCGGCAAAAGCCCTGTTGGGGTGTTTGTGGGCATCTCTACTCCTGACTATGCAGACCTGGGCAAGGCGCACTCCAGCATTGGAGTTTATACTGCTACAGGCAGTGCACTCAGTGTCGCTGCTGGCAGACTATCATACTTCTTTGCCTTTGCAGGGCCTGCTGTGAGCGGTACGCCCTTTCTGCATTAATGTTTTGCATTGATGTGGTTCATACATAGGCAATCCAATTTGTGTCACGCCAGCTGTGAAGCTGCAAATCTGGGTCACATGCCACACATAACTGCTTCACAACCAGAGCGAGTCATACATGTCTGCACAACATGTCACAGCTACGGCATCAAACACTGCGCGTGTTACAGTAGTGCGTCATCTTCTTTCAAACTCACAAGATGATGCCAATAAGACTTACATGAAACTGCATGCCTGCAGTGGACACCGCCTGTTCTTCTTCATTGGTGGGAACTCACATGGCATGCCTCAGCATCAGAGATGGCGCCTGCTCTGCCGCAACCACAGCAGGTCAGTAATGATCATCCCTGCATTACACTGAATGTACTATGCTTCAGTGCATGATTGGCATTGCTTGCTTTTGACTGAAGGCAGTTCAAGTCAGTGCACCGAAGCATCTGTTGCTACGCTGTATCATCAGCTAGCACTATCTGCCTACTAGTTGGGGCTGCAGGAAAGGCACAACTGTGAGCACCCATTCGAGTGCTAGCCTGCTGTCCTGCTCTACTGCATGAAGCCTGGTGGTCAAGATACAGGACTCAGACTCTGCGCTGTGCCTGCA
>JAABUU010001377.1_pt1 | contig 41325 bp, 50 predicted proteins | sample 5559301 | NCBI WGS metagenome assembly JAABUU01 (sample SAMN10711884, study PRJNA513360) | rock metagenome | isolation source: Antarctica rocks | place: Antarctica: Victoria Land, Richard Nunatak white | reverse complement strand
GCACAGCATGCTGAGGTACAACACCTCCAACATACTACAGTCCAAGCTACCCTTCTGCTACAACTGACAGCCCCTTGTAAAGGATCTCTGCACAGCACATCATAGTATGCCATAGCAAGCCCATAGCTTCTACACAGGTCTCATAAGGGTCAGCGTGAATGTTTAGCGTGGTAGCAATGCACCACTTTCACCCTGCACAGCGTATTCTTATAAATCATAGTATGACCAAACACTTGGTGCTGCAGCAACAGCAGTGAGTGACGCCCACAACTTTTGGCAGCAAGCAACACTAGACTGCACATCCACTACATCATGAACACCAAAGACCTGGAGACAGTCCCTGTTTTTCTATACACCCGTGCCCTGTCTGCAAGTCAATCTCTGTCTTTACTGTGTTCTTGGCAAATGCCATCTGCAGCACAACTGCTTCCACAAACCATTCTAAAGACTGCACATCAGACATGACGACCCGCAGGAACGCACCATACATTCATCCTCATTGAAATCAGCAGGGTCTGAGCTAAGATCAGTGGCACGAGTCAACCCGAGTCTCTCTGCCCCAGGAGGACTCCCATCAGGCGGCCCTTGGGCCAGAAGGGCATTCAGAGTCTCCTGAAGGGGGTCTGGCTGGACTTGGCGCGCGCTGAGCCACACCTTGCCGCTGCTTGTGTCAACCCCTATCAGTACAGCTTCTATAGGAACTCCTGCCTGTGCTCCAGACACCCTTACTGGGCAGACGGACAGACTGGCATCGCGCTGGTGTGCCATGAACATTGTGGTGGGCAAACTTTATCACAAGCTTAGATTTGACATGATATTAGGATGCGCTGCTGCCTGTCTGCAATTCAATCAGGCGCAGTAATATTGGCAAATGGTGTCTGCAGCACAATTGCTACCACAGCATGCTCTAGAGGCTGAACACTGCGTCTTGAAGAATTCATGGGCGCATTACCTGAAAGGTGCTCAGAGCATGAAGCATCATGTTCAGCTGAAGCAAATGCAGCGTGTCACAAGAAATTCACAACAGGCCTGTCACACCGAACTAACTTCCTGTGGATTGGGAGAATGCATTTCGAGTCAACAGGAAGTGGAAGTCATGGAGGAAAGGCTAAATTGTATGATGTGACCTTGATGATGGTGCGAGCATCTTCACAGTACTGCCAGGTGAGCTCTGAGTTGTGAACCAGACCAGACACTGCCTGCCGCCTTCCGCCCCCTACATCAACATCGTACTCCACAAAGCAGCCAAACACCAGCACTTCTGTCACAATGCCCTGCAGAAGCAGCCACGACTGTCACTAAATTGAAAAGTCCGCAGGCTAGAATACTCTAAAGGACTGTCACTTAAGACATGAGATGTGCATTTGGGACACATTCAGGTTCCCTCAAAAGAAAGCTGTGCATGAAAGACATGTCTTGCACATGAGTCAGGCATGTGATTCTCTGCATAGCTCTGTGTAGATGTGAGCTGAGCTGATTGTACCGGCTTGTCGAGGTATGCTTGCATACGGCATGTCATGCAAGTGCACTCAACTGGTGTTTACAGCACAGCACAGCATGACAGCCCTCTGCTTGCTGGAGCTGATCGTGCTATTAAGCAATTTACGCGCCAAGTCTAGGTTACATGCAACATATGCATTTCTGCATCGACATGTTTTTTGCACATAGCCTGTGGTGTTTCAATCTCTCTGATGTACAATGCACCAGTCGTTGCGTAGCGTCCATAGACGGACACTAGAACGCTTTGTGAAATGGAATGAGCATGCAGTATGATTTGACAATGAAATAGTTTGCAATACAAACTGAGAATGAGACAAGTGAAGCTAGAAGGCTCACCTCTACGACTTCACCCAGATTCTGCTGCAAAACAGCTAAAGCCTCTGAGGGCAGTTTCTGAACCGCAGCATGCTCAGACACATGTCTCAAGACTCGCGCCGTCATGATGATGCGTGGATTCCCTATGTGTGTCTGCGACACCTGCATAACATGCACCAGCTTGAACTTTGGACCCAACTGGCATGCCGCATCGTCTATGACGGTGGTGTTACACCAATGAACACCAAGCATAAACACCAATGAACAGGAGGCCGACAAAAGATATGGTGATGACTCTCACATTTGACCATTTTCCATATCAAAACGCCAAAGTTCTGATGGTGTTGGGTCCCATTGTTGCAGTGTTCTGTGAGCTGTGCAGACTGAGTCACCGTCCACAGCAGTATTTACCACACTCATATAAAAGATTCACCAGATTCATAGCATATGCATGAACCCTGCCCCTATTCACTAGGTTTGATCATGCGGGCATGTACAGGACCTCATACAGGGAGCTACTCTGGACTGTACATGCCTGACTCTAGGGGAAGGACATGTGTCAAAGGAGTGAATGAATAATTCGGCCATATCCTGATGTAAGTATGAAGCGTCCGTAGCCATGTGTGGTGCGTACAATGTCAGGACCTGGTTTATGCAATGAAAGCCTAAGATCAGGGTGTGTACAAGGCTCCTGTGTTGAGTCATAGCACATGATGTAGCTGGCTAAATCAAGAAGAAACTTGTCATACAACACTTGAGGTTGCTGACATCAGCTGGTGCCTGTCCATCCCAACAGTGTGATCACAACAAACTGAGGCAATCACATCACATGCTATGGCAACTGAAAGCAGTACTCCAACTATGACTGCCTTGTAAGGTGCACACAGGCATCGCAGCAGCAGGTTCAAGCTTTACCTCTATAATTGTGGCCGTCAGGACATCGCCTATCAAGGTCCGCAAAGCTTGCTTCCTCATGCTGCGTGAGTCTTCCTCAGTGCCACCCGTCTCCAGCCCTGCACGCACACTCACAGCTTCAGACGGCCTGCTATCATCAGACTGTCATCTGAACATGTAATACACGTCTTGCATGTGTTGTGTAATGCACATAAAACATGTGTTGCATTGCATGTGGCACACTACGTAGTGTCACATCATCTTGCAGTAGGCTATCCTGCATTACAATACTGCTGACGGTATGGTGGTCACATGCTGTGTAATCTCTCAATGTCATGTGGCTTTCAGCACTGCAACCCAGACTACAACCGTAATTGACTGTAACACAGACTTTAACCCTAATCGACTACAACTCTAACCGACTATGACCCTGACAACAACCTCACTGGCTATAACCACAAGTGTCAGCATGCAATACAGTAACATCACCAGAATGGTCTTGTGTGTGTTTTCAGGCAGATAAAGAAAACACCAATTGCACCAGTCCAGTTAGCATAACTTCCGTTCTCTGTACAATTAGAAAAGAATCATTGTGAAATAGTGTCTTTGGGTCTGACCATGATGTGAACTACGTCTGAGTTTGACTGCTGCCCTGCCCATGATTTACTCCAGGATTAGCAGAAGTGCTGGGGTTTGACACTGCATGCTGGGGGTTGATATTGCATGCTAGGGGGATATATTGCATGCTGGAGATTGTCATGCAAAACACAAGCAGGCAGCAAGCACAGCACAGCACAATGTATTGGATGGCGACCAACTGTGCTTATGCATGTATGCCAGTCACATGCTGTTCTGAATGCAACTCTGTCTTGGACATGGAATCAAGCACTGCCATAAATCCAAAACAACAGCTATGTCAGCTGTCAAATCAAGAACAGGCACATGGCTCTGATGGGGTGTAGGGTTGGGTATGCATTCAGGGCTGGGTTTGGGTTCAGATTTGACTACGGGTTCAGGGTTGAGTCTTGAGTGTGCCTATGCTTGGTTTCAGGGATTGAGACTGCATGTACCTGAGCACTAAGGAACATATAGTGCATGCAGGACACAACAACAACATGACGGCAACAGTATGTGACGGTAACAGGTTGTTACTCGCACCTCTCTCTTTCCTGATTGCCTTCTCGTGAGTGAGCACCTTGAAGCTGCTAGCAGAATTCAGATATGCTGTTGGGATGAATCCTGCAGCACACAATGTGATTGTTTGTTGGAGAAATAAGAATGATATTTAATCACAATTTACTCATCACAGTAGTAATGATAATATCGGGAAGAGCTGTGTCAATCACAACCACCAAGCACCAACCACCGACTGCCAATGCAGCTCGCGTACATGCATTGCATCTGCATTTGCATTTCACAGCTGATAAGGAAGGTTGGTATGTGTTTGAGTGAGCTCTCAAAGACCACAAGTCAGCTTGTCATGCAAAATTATTGTACAAGTCGTTTTGTAAATTGTCATACAGATTGATCAAGAAGTCATTCTATCCGACTGCAACAGATGTGATATCCAGGTTGATGAGCACCAGATGCACTACAGCTCAGATTGCAAAACTCAGAAGGCATCAATGTCATACATGCGCTATAGACTTGGCAGCAAATAAAGCAACCCCAGTGGGCATGATGTGACGTAATGCTAAAGTGTCATGCTCACAGGCTTGTGTCTACTGTGCAGTGTCTCGTGTAGGCACAGAGGCATTCCCCACAGATTGGTTGATGACCACTCAATGTGGTTTTATGCAAAGAGTCACAGCTTGCAACTGAGCATTGATCCTCAAGGCACTGCATTGCAACATGCAATGTTGCATCTGATGTACTGCCTTTCCTGACCAAAACGATGTGTAACTTTACCTCTGAAGTACTGGCTGCGCACAACCACGCCACCAGAGTTGGCCGACACCACTGGAACTGCGAATTGACTGTGTGCCTCCTGAGCCTTTGCAGCAAACTGCATCACCACTGACCGGCTCCATTCTGTACACACACACACACACACACACACATACGCTTTCAAATTCATTCACAATAGCCCGTGCCTTTCTCTGCATCATGATGGCAGTGTGTACTGACCTTTGGGGAAGACATGTCTTCAATGACCGACTGAATGAGCGACTAGAGGAGTGCGTGTGTGAGTGCAGTGAGTGCGTGAATAAATGGATGAGCAATTGAGTGAATGGATGAATGAATGAACCAACGAATGAATGATCGAACGATTGACTGCATGAATGAATGCATGCGTGAATGAATGGCACTGCACCACTCTGCACACAGTGCACAAATCAACCAATGGCATATACAGCAATCTGTGCAAGCACTGCAGTTTCACCTACACGAGCAAGACGCAAACCATGTGCATGCCCAATTCTCACACTAAAACACACTGACAGACGCTGTTTGAGATGCAAAGCCATTCTGTGGTCTGAATGATGGTTGTCAACAGTGTGAACATGCGCTCAATGTATCGCGTAGACAGACCAAAGTCAGATACAATTACCTGCAGGAACGCTGTTAACAGCCTCTTCTGAGGTCGCAAGATCCAGCTGTGGTCTGGCAGGGCGGTCAGCAAGCGGCGGCGGTGGCAGCTGTGGCACCTGAGCTAGCCTCTTGTTTTCTCTGATTGCTGCCCTTACCCACCTCGTTCTTGACCAGTTGGCAGCCATCTTTGGATTTTCAGCCGCAAATTTTTCAAAATCAATCACGCCCCAGGTGGCAGGGCTGGTAGAGTCCTCCTCATCAGGCTTCTTTGGCAAAGGGCGGGAAATGAGCTCCAAAGGCGGCAAGGCATCTGCTTTGGCGACTTCTGCTGCTGTTGCAGTCTCTGGTGATTTGGCTGCTGTTGCTTCTGCTAATGCTCGTTTTCTGGTTTGCCAAACCCGTTTGGATTTGGGGCTGTCTCCCAGCTTGCCTTCTGCAAGCTTTGTCTCCGCCTCAGTTGGGATCTCCTGCTCTTCTTCATCCACTGAAGCTGGCGAACTTTTGGAGGGGGGAGTAGCAGGGCGCAACAAGGCGGGAAGCTCAGCAGGTGCAGCCCGGGAAGCTCTTGCCTCTGGGGCTGCCTCTGCTCTCTTTTTGGGAGGGAACAAAGTAGGTCTGGACAACTGTGCTGGTACTGGTGCCTCTGCCTCAGCTGGGTCAGACTCCCCAGGCTGAGGCTTAGCACTTGGCCTGTTCTGTTTCTTCGGTGCTTGAAGCATGGGCTGTGTCTGCTGCAGCTCATCAGCAGATCTGGATGGCAGGACAGGCGCTTGAGCTATGGCCTCTTCATCCTGTGGCTCGATTTTTGCTTCTGATGACCAAGAGGGTTGCCGTTCTTCCTGTTCTGGCTCTACAGGGGCAGGAGCGGGTTTGGCAGGCCGCCCCAGCAAGGCCAGGGGAGGCTCCTGAGGTTTGACTGGGCTAGGGCTGCCAGGGCCAGCCTTCTGCTGAAAGCCCTTGGGGCGGCTCAGCAGCTGGGGAGCAGGTTCATCCATGGAAGAGTCCAAAGAAGAAGAGGCGAGGGGGGATGAGGACAATGGGGCTTTCTTGGCTGTTTGGATAGAACCCCTGGGTCTGTTGACCTTGCTTGGGGGTATGGGTGCCTTCTGAGGGGGTGCTGTCGTGGCTTCTGCAGGCATGGGATCTCTCAAGAGAGCTTCGAAGTCCTCATACCGCAACTCTGCAGCATGAGACAGATATCAGATTACTGAACGTACCCTGTTTGACCTCTTGCAGTACAATGTAACTGCAAACAATGCACATCAAAAGTAAGTGTTTGAGGCAACCGTGAGATGCAGAATGCTGCAAAGTGTGTCAGCAGCCAGACGGCATACTTCTTTGACTGTACTCTTTGGTAGTAGCCCGAATGGACTGCAGCGGTTAGCTTTGCAGCTGGCAGGGCATACAGTGATGCTGACAGCAAAATCATGCAAGGAGAGTCCATGCCATTCAATGCTAGCACACGGATACAGCTGAGACAATGGCAGGTATGAAATGGTGCTTACCAGGCGGGCCAACATCGAAAGCAGCAAAGTCCTGCACATCTTCCTCCTCCTCATCTCCAGGGGCAAGTGTACCAGCTTCAGCTTGTTGCAGCCAACGAACCTGTGTGGACAAAGACCTGTTTTGTTAATCCTGCATTGATACATCTTATTGATGCCCTGGTCAGCTGGTGAGAGCAGTACTGCAACCTAGGACATAGCTTAAGAGGTGTGGTCTGGAGTTGCTGCTTGCCATACCATTGCAAGATGTACATATCTCTCTGCGTCATAACGCTTGCATATTCTGATCTTTGACAGAAGAAAAGAAATATATTTGTCTGACTGATTGTGCGTAGGGCTTTGGCACAACAGGCTGTCGGTGTACCAGACAGAGAGAATATCACACGTGTATGCCAGCCCAACTAGGCAATCAAGGCAGTCAAGGACAAATTGAAAGACCCTCAACCGATCCTGTCGAGCAAAAAATCGACGCATGGTGTCTGTTTCCGGCGTGAAAAGATTGGCGTAGCGTGCTATCAGTGGCGGAACATTCAAAATCATGTGCATCTCATCCCCAACCGCATGATCACCACAGTAGGTGCACACCCTTGCAGCCCTGTCCAGATGACCAGAACCCGAAAAGCGACTCATAGCCACCGGCAAGCCATGAGAACCAAGCCTGCACTGCAAAAAGCGCCGCAAGCGGCAACCAGAAACAGACAAATTACAGTATCGCCTACCCACATGCCATTCCAGATCAAATCGCCATAGCGTCTGCGCATTACCCAGAAATGTCGTAAAGCGACCCGAGCCCTCGATATTACAATAATCACCGCCCCTGGGCTTTGTAGGAGGCAAGCAGGTTATCAGACTGCTCGCGCTGCAACATGAATGGCCGCTTTGAGCAGCTAGATAGACAACAGCACAACGGTACCAGCACTAGTGGCCCTGGCAGACTCAAACGCACGTTTTCAGGCTGTTTCGGGTGTTGTGTGAGCAAGCAAGATGTCGACGGCGACTCTCACCTACAGCCGCTTAACATGTTTGAGCCTAGGAGTCAAAATACATTAGAGGATTTGTTAGACCGAAGTGCTGCAGCGCGCAAGGAGACATGGCTGGAATTGGGGACGCTAGAACCTCTAGTCCTGAACGACTCTGCCAATCCAGCACTGTTGGGAGGCCCCAAATGGCCAGCTCTCAGACAAGCCTTCCGAGTTGTTCGTCGAAAGACTGGCAATGTCATTCTGGCCAGCGATGGCTTGTCAGACCCTTTTGACGATATTACTCTAGGTTGACCACATGCAAGGATTGCTTGTGCTTTTCAGCCAAAATTGACAGCCGAATCACCCTGGCTATTATTGTAGGGGAGGGCAACGTCAACGGCTTTGGCCTAGAGTTCTTCATAGAGACCCCAGCTGATGAGATAGCAGACTCTGTAGATGATATCAAGAGGTCCTGGCAGTTCCAGCTGCTGTATACTGTTAGTCAGCTAGCAGCAGGTATAGAGTCAGTCTGTTTCCATTGACCTAGCCAGCTCACCATGTGTGCCCATGCCAGTGCCACCCCAAGCTGACCTGTCACCCTAGACTGACCTCACAGGCTGACTGCTGCTGCATACTGGGGTGTCACAGTCCACCAAGACCTGCCTTGGATGTGCAGGACACGGCAGCATAAGGTCCATTCTGGATGACATGAAGCTGCTGTCCACAGAAGCAGAGGGTGTGAATGTGGCAATACCGGAGGCTGACCGACCGCTGCTGGTCAACTCTGCAGGCCGAGTTGGTGCACTGCTGGGGTTGAAACCCATGGAGCCAGGTTCGCATAGCTTCCATGCACACAAGTCTGCCTAGATGCAGCCATGCTACATCCTCATCTCATGACCTTCTTGCATTGCCGGACCTGTGTGTTCGGGAAGATCACATGTGGGTCTGTGAAATACGCAGGGGTACCCCAAAAGATTGAGACTACACCCCTGACTGAGGTGCACCTGGTGAACATCAAGCTGTTGACCCTCAAAGAGCTGCAGCTCATCACTGAGCAGGGGGCTGCAGGTCGACAGAAGCTGGACACTCTCTTTGAGGGCAGTGGCAGACTCATATCATCCCTGTCACGCACTTCAGCTGTATAGCACCTGATATGACATTCCAGTGGTGCTCACATCACACATCCTGGTTGCACATCAACGATTGTCGCTCACAAACGCATGAACTCCTTGCTGCTACTGTACACAACAACAGATGAGTATTGGTCTCATGAAGGTCATTTTGCCAAGTAGAGTAGAGCTGTTGTGGTGTTGAGACTTGAGTATCCAAGTGTTGATCAGCAACCCTTGTTAAGTAGGTGTAGAACCTGTGCTGCTGCTCACAAAGCAGGTCCCCATACCATTCCTTTGACGACCGATTTTGTCATCTTCTCTTTGTCACTTGGCCATTGAGTCCTCAACAGTTACAGTTCTGGGGTGCACACTTCCGTGTGGTCAAGGTCAAATGTGTGTAACCAAGAGAAGCATCTCACCTGATCTTGTGATGTTGGACGTGGTCTTGATAGTAGCACTCCTCCTGCTCCATCTCCAGATCCATTGCTGCCTTTTGAGGAGCCTGTTTCAAGCACATGTCTATTCATGAGTCTTGATGATCAACACGGTGAAATTCACATCAGCTTGCAACACTGTGGCAACAATATCAGGATAGACCAGCACACGGCACATATGGATTTTGTACAGTGTGGTGAACTGAGATGAGGCCAGAAGCATGTGCTCTACAACTTATTGAGCCTGCCTGAGATGCATCTGACAGCATCTCTTGGGTTTTTGTTGCAAGACATTATGTACAACATGCACGCCTTGGCAACCATCACATGAGACTGATAATCACCTGCAAAGCCAGCTGGCATCTGAGGCCGCTGTGCCAAAGGGACACCAGCAGGGCTGTTGCGTTTGGCCTTCAGTAGGCTGCGGCGCTGGGTGGTCTTGCCTTTGCCCTGCTGGGCCGCCAGGGTCGCCCTTGCAAAGTCTACCAATCCGTCATTGACTGCAGCCTACAGCAACAAGCAAGCACCTTGACAAAAGCTGCCCTCAGCTTTGGAATACAGACGAGCAGTGATTGGTGAATGTGCTGTATGATAGAGTGGGGCCTTGCAGCTTGATAGTGAAGGCAGCAGGTTAATGCAGCATGCTGCATAAGCTGGCTGTGTCATACATGCATCGTTATGCTGCTAACTGCATGAGGACAATGTGCTGGTGTACAGCACAGTGATGCATTGGTCATCTCAGTAGCATAAGCTGTAGCCTGTTTCCAGCAGGTCGGCTGTGGCGGCAATGCAGCAGGTCTTGGCCTCATCACATTCACCAGACGTAAGGTCTACAAATAGCATTTGAGACTTGTAATTTATGTATTGCATAACTCATTGCTTGATTATGCTGTCAATGTGCAAAGCTTACCCTGCCCTTGGCCTTTTGAAGCTTGGCATCCCTTGCTGATGTTATCGTGGGTGCACTAGAAGACCCTTGTAAGGCAGCCTCAAACAAGGCATAGGTTGGGTCTTCCTCAGCTTGCCACCTGCATGATAATACAGCATCATGATCATATCATGTCGATGTGGTGTAGTTGTTCTGTTGCATTGTGTGGCATGTGTCATGTGTGAGAATGCGCTGCAAGTTCTGGAGTTAAAATGTTCTGGAGTTACTAAACAGACAAAAAGCTACACAGCAGTGGCTCTGATCAGCTGAAAGTATGATTTGCGCAAGGTACATACTTACAAGGCAAGTATACTTGAGGCATGTCACTTGAGCAGCATTCAGCAGCATCACCTCTCAATGTAATCCTTTGCATTGCTGTCCCTCTTGACAGGTGCATTTCTGGTGCGCAGGCTGTTTTCAACATCTTTGGGTTGATCACCAATTGCTCGGCCAAATTGTAGATAGTCAATCATTGTTGCATCACCTGTCTGCATGCTGGATTGGTTGCCGCCAAAGCTCTTGCTCTGTGCACAAAATACCATGTCAGATTGCATGTGAATTGGTGGCATGTAGCTTGCAAGGGTACCTACGAAGCAAAGGCTGGAGCCACAGCACTTACTGCTTTCTGCTGACCCTTCTTTTTGGCCTCTGTGCATATTCTGTGCTGCTTTCTGCCCTGTTTGCGAGTTTGTTGCGTCCGGTTATGCAGAGCATGCCGACCAAAAGTTCTGGAGCCTCTGAGAGGTGAGCAGCAGGGCAGCATGCAAGCATGCAATGGCATGTACACCTGTATTACAAGTAAATTGCTGCGGACTGAAGTGATCTGGTGCGGAGACTGCAGGCAATGAAGCCAACGCAGCGAAGCCCGGAAGCTCAGACCGACGGACAGCCAGATAAGAAAGACAGTAAGTTTGGTAGTTGGGGCGGGTGATAGGCTTGGTACCGTGAGTGGACAGATCGACTGCGTATACTGACGACTACAAGCACAGCCCCACGCCACGGGTGCTGCTCGCAATTCTCGGTGTCTACAGCGGTCGACCGTTTAAGGTGTCAAACGTAGTCACGAGGCGGAATGGGCAGTGGCAGAGCTATCAGGACAGTGAGCTGGCAGTTCAAAGACTCTACGATAGCCAAGTCAGCTCTGAAAGCAACGCATCCGACTTTGCTTGGTCAAAATTGCACAAGTGAACCTGCAATGCTTCAAAGTCAAAGTCATAGGCACGGGGCGCGCAAGAGAAGGCTCGACAAGTCAAACGCTCTGCGACAAAGCTACTCTACGCCGTGGTCAACTCTCCCCATGCAATGCTGTTTGACGCGCTCGGCGCTTGTTGCTCGTGGCAGACGATGCTGTTTAGGACGCGCTTCACTGTTCCTGCGCCGTCAGATGATTGCCCGTAACTGGCCCAAGATTTTGGCGAGCAGCCTTTACATGTGATCTAGGTAGCTGCCGTGGTTCCAAACCCCTCCGCATGGTTAGCACCCGTCATAGCGATGCGGCAGCGTCGTCTGTGCCCTCGCGCGGGACACGCAGTACTCCTGTCCCGAATGCAGGCGGCCAGAAAGATCACCGATCCAGGACTTTGCCAAAGCAGGCACGTTCCCGGGCGCACGGCAGAGATCCGATCGTCTGCATGCCTTGCACCGACATCTGTCTTGACGCGTCATCACACACGCGTCATGCAAGCTTGGCAGTCATTGACAAGGAGACTGCAACACGCAGGCCTCCACTAAGGAGACAAGGCAGTCCAATCGGCTTGCCGGTCTGCCAAATACAAAGGTGTGTACCGATCTGTGTGGTTGCTGGTCAACGTCTGAGTTTGGCTGCCTCACGTTTGTTTGGTCTTTACAGGTGGTAGATTTGTCTTCTGGCTCTGAGTCTGAAGCGGAACTACCCAATCCCAAGCGAACTCCAGGTGGCAGAGCCAAAAGACAGCGCATGACATATGATGATGATGACAACCCTGGCTTAGACCAAGAGGATGTTCAGGTGCATCTCTGACAGCTCAATGGCCTGGCTTGAGCTTGGTTGCATGCATCTGCAAACTTACACAGATAGGCCATGCACAGACTTGCAGCTTCTGCAGTAGCTTCTTGCAAGATGCCCCTTGAGTACAGACAGCTTTGCTGGGAAGAAAACATCTTATTGTTCATCAGCCTTGGCCTTGTTTGCACCCTGCCAGCACCATCTGATGTACCAGTGGTTGCACCAATCTGAGAAACACTCATGCAGCGCAAGAATGTGAAGTGCTTTTCTGCATATCGTTGTGCCAACACAACAGCCGTGAGTCAAAGCTCGTGCAGTTCTGCATGTCTCTTGTAAAGTTATGTCCTGCAAGATTTGGTGATTGTGAAGCATACACAGAGGCAGTCACAATGAACCAACTTCTTTGTCTCTTTGTAAGGATCAAGCAAACCGCCGACAGACACGATCCAGCCGCATGCATGCGCATCAGCTGCCACTGCGCAAACCTCTTTCAGGCCATCAGCATGTAAGTCTCTGCCATCTGTCACATGAATGCACCCCTGCCAGACACACCTGGTGTTGACCATTTGAGTGCTTACTGTGTGTTGATTTTCCAGCTCTTGTCTGTTGACTTCCCTGATCAGTTCCAGAGACAGTGCATGTAATTGATTGGATGACTCCAAGGCTGAAAATAGCAGGAAGCAGCTGAGGGAGCTGCATAAGCACAGAGCATCTCGCATGAGCTTGCTTGAGTTGAAAGGCATTTTTGAATCCACAACTGCCAAAACATTTGCATGTGCGCATATCTACAGCGGCAGAACACTTGTCTGGAAAGAAATCTATGCCAAGCACTGAGTGTTTCGCACATGTTAGGCAACATGTTATGCAGGCAAGACTGCAGGAAGAGTTTGCTTATCACAACGCATAAACAGGAGTTAACAGCTCAACTCGAACTCTTGCCATAGGCACAGCTGCAGCGCAGTGTGTCCTTGTTGAAAACCGCGCCCATTCTTGCCTGCATCCAAGAATAATTTCCCCACAGCAACGCAGAGCAGTGATGAAGCAGCACATTCCAAGCAGCACATGCCAACAGCAATCTGCTCAACTGATGCATTCATTGACATCTTTGATCCCTTGAAGTGGTCACCAGCTTTGTGCTGCATTGACAGCTGGGTTTGTGTACAGGGCAGTGCTCCGGCAGGTGTGATGGCAGGCTCTCGGTATCCTAGACGCAACCGCAACACTGTGCTGAGACCTGACTCAGCACAGGGTAGTGGCCAAGCCGCCAGCAGCAGCAAAGATCAAGAGGAAGAGTCCGGCTCCGAGCAGGTACAGCATCAGCTTCTTCTGCAGTCAGTTCATGGCCAGCGCTTGTTTGTGTTTGTCTATTGACCTGTAAGAGCAACCAGTTGCGCCAATAGTTATTTGTCATCTTAGTGACCAGATTCTTTGCTGCCTGCCTGTTGTGTGTCTTTATGTTGCTTCAGCAGTGGCAGCAACCTCTGAGGTGTACAAACCATTGCCCATTTTACATTGTCTGCGGACTTTGCCATTGCAAGTGAACATCAATTGTTTCTGGGCTTTTCTGTTGATAGTCCACCTTGTCAAGTGCTTTGTCTGGCTCCCTGCAGCTAGACAACAACCCCTAGGGTTGAGTCCACCATTCATACAATACTGCTGTCCAAATGATGGCAGTCTTGCGTACCCATCTTTGACCTGAGGCCCAATAAACAACTGGCATCTGATATATGAGTTTGTGAATGAGCCAAATGTGAGGACGTGGGGCACAGGACAACCAAACACCTGCATGCACCTTCTAGGCAGCGATATTCATGTACATACAAATGCTGTACATGAGTAACACCTTATGCTGTCAACAGGCTGGACCAAGTGGCGAAGAAGAGGAGGACAGTGAAGAGGAGCAAGCGGAAGGAGAGGAGCAGGAAGAAAGGAAGCGGTATCAGCTGAGGGAGCGTAGACCAATCCAACCCAACCTGTACCAGCCGTCCTTTGGGGGACAAGCCTCAAGGCAAGCCTGGTTCGATGGCAGGCATCATCTGGCAGAACTGCTTGTTGTGTGCTGCCTTGCAGTGTTGTCTGTGAAGCTCCTTGTGGTCAGACCATTCGAAACACATGTCCTGGTCGTCATGTGTGATCACGGTGTGGGTGAATGGGGACCCTTTGAACATTCTTCGCTTGAGCGTGTATCGATTTCCCATCCATTCTCTGTTGGCACCCCTGATCAGTCTCACAGACAGGAAATGTAAACTGATTGGTGTCAATTGATGAGAGTAGGATGTGTCTGCTTGTCTGTTGACTGCCACTGGCTGAACACCAACTTGACTCGCCTCCAAGTCCTGCGCTTGTTGTAATCTCACCCCACCATGCTCCAGACATCAGCTTTGTCGAACCAGGCTCAATCAATCAAGCACAATATTTCATGCTCAATGTATGCAACGTCCCCAGCTCGAGACATCACTCTCAACAGATGTCTGTCTGGTATACTAGGTGCCCTATTGCATTCCTGACTCTGGTGCAGGGGGCACAGGCTGGTACGGGGTAACCAGATGAACAAGAAGAACAGGCACACCAGGAAGGCACACAGGCCCACATACGCAGAGGACTGGAGCGATGATGATGTTCTGGATCATCCTGCTGTTGCTTGGAAGAGCCTGCAGGTACAGCTCAACCTGCATCGCTGTCATGGTTACAATTTCAGCAGTTGTCCATTCTGTTGTCATCCGATGCTTTGCGCCCTGCTCAGCTGAACGCTACAAGGTAGGAACTGTGTAGCAAAATAGTCGGCGGGCCATTTCCCCCATAGTTTGCTCTTTTGGTGTAAAATTGGTAGATGATGAGCCAAAGAGGGACACATCTATGACCTTTAGACAAGAGACGTAGCTGCTTAAAACGCTTTTCAAACTGCATAACCTGAGAAACAGAGCGGTGTTTGGCAGAGCCTGGAAGGGTGGTACAGTAGTCCCTGTGGCAGGATCAATCCGCATGAAGCCGTCTTGTATCACAGCTTGTGTACAGTTGTCACCAGCGCAGGTGAATGCTGTGAGCTCCCAAGGCACTTCCAATATATTCCTGAGTTGTCATGACCATGGCTTCTGGCATGCATCAGCCTATCGCGCCAAAAAGTCACACATACACAATGACAGAAACCACTCTTGCAAAAGTGTCGCTCATGGATATTGCGTTCAAGTACTTGACAGTCCGGGGTGTGGAGCCAGCCGTGATGCATCAGATATCCTGGCACCTGGAAAGCACAGGTGAATGTGGTGTGCAACAGAATCAAGCTGGTGAGACTTGTGCACATACTTTGTGTTGACAATACAGTTAACGGCCCATTGCTGGTTGTTGGCCAGATAGTGGCAAGTGCGTTTTGATGGTGCTGTAGAAACGGCGTTTGTTTGGCCGGCCGTCTCACAGGAAGTGTTGTTCCTGTTGAAGTGGGCTGCAGAGGGTGATGCACAGCAAGAAGGTCAAAAGTCTGACTGTGCAGGGACCTACTGATGCCCTGCCATGGGAGGCCCGGTCAGCAGGGGCAGGGGCAGCGGCAGGGCCGTCTGGTGCAGCTGGCCCTGGGGGCAGCGCCCTGCAGCCCTGGGGTGACAACGCTGGGGCATCTGCCACTGGAGCAGCAGGCCATGAGCGAAGTGGCAATGCTGAGATCACGCCACTTGAGGTCAGATCATAACATCGTCTCCAGAACTAATCGCTACAAGCTCACACTCAAATAGAAACACCAGATTCTAGTCCCCAACTATTTCTGAATATCAATTTTGAGACTTCCAGCATGACACAGACATTTCCCTACAAATAGTGACACTAGCATCACGTGTACTATAAACATTTTCTGTCATCTGTAGCACTCTGACACCATTGCCTGTGGCTACATCTCTTGACTCACTGCTTGGCCTGGCTTTCGTCGCCAGCGCCACATCAGAGAGACTCTGCACTGATGTCTAGCCAAACTGGGGACTGGTTGAATCCATGCAGCATGTGTTGTTTGTTAGCAAACCGTTTTTCTTCAAGATTGGCTGGTCTGGACACAGTTTGTAAGCAGGAATCCCTGGCTATATCTTCCCCAATACACCAGGCTTGAGTAGTGCCATTGGGGATGCGCTTACAACCTTCAAGGGGAACCTTCAAGTTCAATAGTCTGGTCACATGTGGTGCAGGTGGACCCCTCAGTCAGCTTTGATCAGGTAGGGGGCTTGGAGCATTACATCAAGGCCCTCAAGGAGATGGTGTTCCTGCCCCTTGTCTACCCAGAGCTCTTTGAGCGCTTTCACTTGTCCCCTCCCAGAGGGGTGCTGTTTTATGGGCCTCCAGGTATGCACTGCAAAGAAATACCCTGGCCTTGTGTCTGCAGCTGCTGCCCAAGGCAAACCTCTTGGGGCTCTGAGAGGCTTAGATGCGTGCTCAGTCCTGCCATACCTCAATTCTGCCACACTTCAGCAACCAGGCCTGCTGCTGCTGCTGCTGCTGCTCCCTTGTTGCATACATTCAGGTCACCTGCAAAGCGTTCTGTCCTGCAAGTCGTTTGTGCTGCAAAAGTTTTAGGAGTGTCGCAAGCAATCAGGAAAGTAATGTTCAGCACCAGCTACTGATCACAGGCATGGTCATGCAAGAGGAGCTGAAAATGCAGTTTTGTTTCACAAGCTCTGTATTTCATGTGCTGGCTGTATGCACAGCAACTGGCAAGATGTTTGTGGCCAGGACCCTGGCAGAAACACCCAAAAGCAGGCACCCAAGCGTCTATACCACAACTGCAACAGCCTTGCATCTTGAACCTTGATTTCATGCACAGGCACGGGCAAGACACTTGTAGCTAGAGCACTGGCAGCAACAGCCAGCAAAGCAGGCACCAAGGTTTCCTTCTTCATGCGCAAGGGGGCCGATGTTCTGTCCAAGTGGGTGGGCGAAGCCGAGCGCCAGCTGAGGCTGCTGTTTGAGGAAGCTCAAAAGGCCCAGCCATCCATCATCTTCTTTGACGAGATCGATGGCCTTGCACCTGTGAGTGGATCCCCCAAAATTTGCACATCACAGCTCTCAGCACTAACCCTGTATGCCCAAGAGGTCTGCTGTTCCAGTGCTGTTCTGTAGCAGGGCAATGTTGAACGTAGTTTGTTTTGTTGTCTGTTTGATTGGGAGAAGGTGACACGTTTGGTGAAGAGTATTGTGAGTCTCATGGAGTCCAGCTTCTAATTCATCATTTTGAGGTAAGTCCTAAATGTGAGAGCTAGACCACTCTTCAGTGGTACCTGGCAACTGTTCATGAATCGTTCGCATCCCCACTGTCTTCAGTCTCATTCTGTGTCATAGGCTCTGCACAACCACACCTGTTGACTGCCTTCTTTCCTGTTTTGTTTTGTTTTTGTGTGTTTGTTTTGTTTTGTTTATGTTCAATTTGTCTTCAACCTCACGTTGGCGCACCGACACCATGAGATCCCTTCTCGCGCAACGACCATGTTTTCCAGTTTGTTCTAGGTTGTCTTAATTTCCTCCAGATTTGACCTTTGTCTCCTTCTATGTGTGATCAGACTTGTTGGCTGGCTACAGCATTGTAACCTCTCTGTCAAGGCCACAAGGCATGTGACCCTGGATGCAGGTGCGCAGCAGCAAGCAGGATCAGATTCACAACAGCATCGTCTCTACTCTGCTGGCCCTGATGGATGGGCTAGATTCCCGTGGGCAGGTGGTCGTCATAGGGGCCACCAACCGCCTGGATGCCCTTGACGGGGCTCTCAGAAGACCTGGCAGGTAAACGCAAATGTACACCGTCTCTGCTAGCCCTATTGTCAGAGGATGCTGCTGCCGTGTCAAAGGCCTCAGCTGAGCTGCTTTGTCAAGGCTTTGACCCCCTGGTGGGCTTGCAAGAACCAGCAATGAAACCAGCTCAAGACAATGAAACTCAGTACATGATACATACGTAAACGTGGCCAAAAGGAGTTCTGTCGGAGAGCAATACTCGGCAGCTAACATACATGCCTCAAATCAATCATGCTGGATTCATTGGCCAAGCTGAAGGCTTGTACCCTCATCCAGTGAACGCCAGACAACTTCACAACCAACTTTCTTATATTGCAGGTTTGACAGGGAGCTGGTGTTCCCACTGCCGAATCTGCAGGCTCGCGCCTCCATTCTGGACATTCACACCCGCAAGTGGAGCCAGGCGCCTGCTGCAGAGCTGAAGGAGGACCTGGCCCACCGCTGTGTTGGCTATTGCGGAGCTGACCTCAAGGTGAATCACTGCAGCGACCCTGTTTGTTTTGTGTTTGAAGGTGTTGGTCGTTCCCTCGTGAGGGCATGAGCATACATGATTTTCACCTGGGTCCAATGCCCTTGTCTTGCGGGAAGCACTGGCTCTCAGATGCAGCAATCTGCGTCTGCCTTGCTACATGATTTGCCTGCTGCTGTCATGACTTGCCTTCCTACACAATGAAACATGTTCTCTACTGTATGAGAAAATTGAAGATCACCTTGCTTCTAAAGATAACCAGAGAGAGTGCGCTATCAGCTTCATTAAACAAAAATATGCTGTCAATTAAGAGGTGCCCACAGACAGCGTCTTGTATTTGGGCAGACTAGGCAGTCCTGCCATAATATGTCTTTATCATACGAATGATGATGACAACCAAGACTCTCGTGGATTTGCCATTGGCTACTGAACCATAGGAGGAGAGGCTTGCTCTTGCTGCCAACTTGTCATGAAAATCAGCAGATGAAGGCTCGCCAAATGACCCAACAGGACCTTGTTTGTGCAGCCCGATACAAGTCCAATATCAATGCTAGCCCATTTGCAGGCAAGCTGCATCGCACCCCTTTGGACGCAATCCTTGATCATGTCGTAATTTCTGCTGGCAGATCTTGATTTAGCATTCAGCAGGTGTGATAGCACAAGCAGTGTGTCATCACAATGCGTGCAGGCCCTATGTACAGAAGCATCGCTGCATGCCCTGCGGCGGCAGTACCCCCAGATCTACGACACCCATGACAAGCTGCTGGTGGACCCTGCCACAGTCAGGGTCTCGCGCACAGACTTCCTCTCGGCCTTCAAGGCCATCACTCCCTCCTCCCACCGCTCTGCTGTGGCACATGCCAGGTAGAACTCACTTACACTCTGTCTGTCTGTCTGTATGTCTGTCTGTCCCGTAGGTATCAGACACGGTCTGTCTGTCTGTCATGCAGGATTCAGACACTGTCTGTCTGTCTGTCTGTCAGTCAGTCACGTAGGATGCAGACACTCTCTGTCTGTCTGTCTGTGCATGTGGACTGCATCTGGAGCATTGGATCCATCCCAGCCTGGTTTGCTGATCCTGCTTTGACACGTGTCAGTGCAAAGCTGCTGCTCTGGTCATTTACTGCTCTTGTGGCCAACATATGTCTGTTCATCAACATATGAAAGTGTGCTGCATTCTTTGTGGGTTCTGGTCACTGAACCAAACACAATGAATGCCTCAATGCGAAAGCTTGCTGGCAATGGCTCCATCCTGGCATTGTAGGCTGACACCTGCTGTAGTGGTGCTGTGTTGAGGCCACCCATCATGCCAACATTCTGAGTTTGACACGCATCAGAATACTAAGTCATGCCCTAGTATATTACGTCATATTGTAGTTACCTTTGCTTCATGACATTGTATTGTGTTGCGCTGCATTACTTCAGGGTATGCTGAGTTATACTATACTATGTGATACTGTATTGCGTTGTGTTGCATTGGTGTGCACCAGCCTCATATTGTGGACGTCTGCTGACCTGCAGGCCACTACCTGCAGTGGTGATGCCATGCTTGGGCGCCCCATTGGCCACCATTCTGGGCCACCTGAAGTCGGTCTTCCCGCCAGCAGCAGCATGCCTGGCTGCTCAGGGCGCTTCCAATGGCCCCACTGGAAGCTTGGCCCCATCAGGCACCCCAGATCTGATGTGGGATGATGATGAAGAGGAAGCTCAAGGTACTGCTGATCATTCAGCCCATGCTTGCAAAAGAGCACCAGTCCACAGGACTACAGTATCCCGACTGGTGTTCTTTGCTGTGACAGGAGCAATCGATGCGGATATCTGGCCTCATGTTCAAGCGTCTCCCACTTTCAAAAAACCAGGCTGTGCAATGGACAACTTCATGCATGCAGCTCGTGCTGGTACTGCTGTACATTGGTGATCCAGTATCGTCATACAACAGACCAATTGCACAACCTCAACTCTCCCTCACTGCTTCAGTCACTGCAGAGCACCAAAATATTGCTCAATCACAAAAACTCCATCTCCACTTTGCTACCCAGCAGTGTGTACAGCATGCTGGTCAACCAGCCATGTGCGCTTGTCTGCAGATGAGCTTGAAATGGGCAGAGCTGGCGCTCCTCTTCTTTGCCCACTGCCCTTCCAGCAGGTCCAACGCCCTCGCTTACTCATCTGCGGGGAGGAGGGCTCTGGCCAGTCCCACCTTGGCCCTGCCCTGCTGTATGCCCTGGAGGGCCTGCCCGTGCATGCCCTGGGCCTACCCTCGCTGCTGTCAGATGCCAGCGCCAGGTCAGTCCTCTTCTTGATCACACTGCTGTGTCACAACATGCCCCTTACTGACATGGTCTCTTTGACACAAGCAGAGCTGGCAGATCCAAACTCTGCCTATGTAGCAGTACAGGTCGTTGCATTTGAAGCTCAGCAAGCGCCTGCCAAACACCACTTCATTTCGTCTGTTGATTTAGAGCTATGGCAGCCTTCAGATCCTGCCTTAACAGCAGCCCCATTGTGATGATGCTGATGTCAAACACTGACCTAGACCTGCTTGATCCGTGTCTGCTAAACTTGCAGCAATGCACAATCACTCCTTATTCACCATCCTACACTGAGGCTTGTCCTTCAGCCTGAATTGCCAGACCATGTCCAAACCCTGAAAACTGAACCCTAAAACTGCCAGACTGTGTCAAAACCCTAAGTACTCAATCCTAGAGCCGGCGTGCAGCAGGTGTACTGCTGCTGTGCAGGTCTCCTGAGGAAGCAGTGGTGCATGCTGTGCTGGAAGCCCGGCGGGCCTCTCCCGCCATTTTGTTTCTGCCGCATCTGCAGCTGTGGTGGGAAACCGCTCCCGCCTCCCTGAGGGCCACTCTCACCATGCTGCTGTCAGACCTGCCCCCGGAGCTTCCTCTGCTGCTTCTGGCCACCGCTGATGTGCCACTGACAGAGCTGGACGCTGATGCACTCAAGCTCTTTGGCTCTGGAGGTCAGCCTTGAAGTTAATGATTGCCTGTTGATAGTGCCCTGCAAAAATTGCATAATGAGCCCATGTTATGGCCGCTAACGAATTGCTTCATGAACAAGTTTGATCTCAGATGCATGTTCCCGAGGATGCACTGATTTGCAGAGCCTGGTAGATTGCCTGGATCACAGAGATATCTGTCAGATACAGCAGTCATGCATGCATGCATGCATGCATGCATGCACACGCATTTTCCTTACTCTGATGTATGACTTCGCCTGAATTCTGCACTGTCGTCCGGAAGCTGTCTCGGCTCTGGAGGGACTGCTCAGCATCACATCAGGAACCTGAGAGGGTGACTTCACTTGGAATGACCTGCATGTGATTGTTGACATGGCCTGTGACACTCATTGTGGTGGATGCTGATGCCCTTAAGCTGTCTGGAGGCAGTATGCCCTGCTCACACCATGGTTACAGCAAGAAGGCATATGCATTTGGCAAGACTGGCTTGCTGGTACCAGCCTGATGCATGCCATTCACTAATAATAACAATGATGACAACAATAATAATAAGTTTGGCTGACCTGGTTGCTATAGCTCTCAAGCTTTTATGCTCTGAAGGCGGCAATGAACAGTTGCATTATGACCATTACCAAAGCCTGTTCTATGCTTGAAACACAGAAAGCTGTAATCCGTTGAGACAAGGATTGAATCTGTTGAAGATTTGGTGGCAAAGACTGTGCCGTATCAATGGTAAAGGCCCTTGGTTACAGGTACTGGGATCTACGCCTTGTCAGAGCCCACAGCAGCAGAGAGGACAGCCTTCTTCAGTGGCCTAACCCACCAGGTGACACAGCCTCCTCGGCCTAAACTCAACAGGAAGCGCAAAGCCCTGCAGCCACCACAGGTGAGACTCTCGTACGGCAAAACACAGCCAGTGTGCAAGCGCAGACCTGCTTCTCATTGCACTTAAGCTACTTTGCTGAAGAGGGTCCAGACTGTGCTAGCATGAAGACTGCAGGTTGGGCGGGGGCCAAGATTCCTCTATGTGTTTTGCCATGCTTGTGCGTGAGTGTGTGCGGCAGGCTTGCCTCCAGGCACAGTCAGTACAACACCAGTTGATAACAATGAACCACACCTTCTCAATCATCGTTTCTATCTCAATTTGCAGTCACTTTCACCAAGCCTTATGGAGATGCAAGACCGGCCTTGCACCTGCCTGGTAGCTTTCGCTGCCTTACATGTCGAACATTTTGTTCTCATTATTGCTCCTGACTGTCCTCGTGCCAGGCCTAGCAATACACAGACAGGCCTTGATGCGCTGAAACAAGACAAGAAGTAGAGGAAGAAGCTGTGCAGCATGTGACAGGCTGCCTTGTCAGGGACCCCTTGCTGTCATTTTGTGTCTCAACAATTCAGGGGCTTTGGTTTCACCCTAACTCAAAGACTGCCAAGCTGTGTGCAGTTGCCACGCGCTCCAGAAGCTGTTGCCGCTGAAGAAGAAGCACAGCAGGCCAAGCGTGAGCAGCACCTGCGGGAGGAGTACAGCAGAGATGTACGTGCTGTTACAGAGTTACGGCGGTACCTACGTAAGGTCGTGGCCAGCCTGATTGCCAAGTCAAAGTACACAGACTTTCTGTATCCTATGAGCCCCGAGGACAATCCTGAGGCCTATTACAAGGTATAAGAGCCAACCTGCATGCTGCAATGTCAAGGCATTCCCTCTAACCTGCAAGGCTGTGTATCCTGCAGAAACAGATGAAGCATGCATGCAAATGTGACATCAACCTTCAGCATATGTGCAGGCAATCAGCTCACAAGCTGTGAATGACGCGCTTACCTGATCTGAACTAGATTGTCAGCAGATTCTGTTGCCTTAGAGCTTTCATGGTCAGTTGATACGATCCTGTTTTGCCTTCTGCACATTATGTGTCACCTACCAAGCCTGGTGTGATTGCACAACATGCACAGGTACAGCAGCAGATGGACCTGGGGACTCTTCTTCATCACGTGGACCATCACATGTACCCCACATGCGCCCCATTCTTAGCTGATGTAGCGCTCATCCCACAAGCTTGGACTCAGTACTATCAGGTGTCTCCCCTGTCCTTGCTACACTAGCAATACATCATATACCACCCAGACATAAGGCCAAGATCGTCTGCGTACTCACCTGTCTGTCTTTCTGTCTGTCTCTCATGATGCATGGCTTGTCATGCATGTCATGTCATACATAAGCATGCATGCCCTCTCACATGGACACATAGGTAATCAGTTACATCACATGTCTTGTACTACAGCCAGCACAGGCTCAGCTCAGCAGAGACATCTGGCATACTCAATTGTGCCGAAAGAACACTACACATCATACCAAAGGTGTCACTGACTGGCTTTCAAGCCGGGAATTATCACTCACTCTGGTTCCACTGCATGGACTATGTGACTGCATGTGGTCAACCACCTCCTCAGCACTTGTTGCATCTCAGGCTGGGCCACCAGATGGGTCACCGCTCTCCACAGAGGCCATCCTCATGCCCAGCAAGGCTCGCCAGCTGGCAGATGACATCAGGGGGGCTGTTGCCAGCCTGCCCTCCCACCTGGACCCTCTCTGCCAGGCCATTGCTACCAAGGGCGGGCCCAAACCGCCCCCAGGTCTGCTCCATTCTTCAGTGTCTCTCAAGCCTCAGCTTGCTCATGATCCTTGCCTGTGCGCAACTGCTGCGCTTATACAGGGCACACACTTGCCTGCCCAAATGGCAGGCTTGATTTGCAGTCTCTCTTTTGTGTTTGCCCACTATATCAGCAGCCCTTCATGCACGCAGGGATGTTCTGTTCCTCGTAGATTCCTTTTCCTCATAGATTCCTGTTCCTCATAGATTCCTGTTCCTCATAGATTCCTGTTCCTGGTCTGGCATGTCCTGCTGCACTCCCCTACAACAAGTAACCGCCCCACAGACACATCTTCAGCCTGCATCATGCTGTCTGTACATCACTCAGTGTCAACAGCTGTTACAGCACTACTGTTACAGCACTACTGTGCGCCTCCTCACAAGACATAGGGTGCAGTGTTGACGTGCAGCACTTCCTGCAGGGATGGAAGCAGAAGCAGAGTTGTGGGCTGGACCACCGGCCTCAGCTGCTGGCCCTGTTGTCGCTAAGGCGCCCTTTGAAGGGTAAGTACATATTGCCCATGTGCCTTCCACATACTTGGCCCCACCAACACACATTTGCCATGTGCATTGCCATTGCTTGTCCTCCTGACAAGATGTCACTCAATTGTACATCAGCCGCCTGGCCTGCATGCACAGACATGCATGCTGCAACATTTTGTCGTTCATTTGTGCACAGCTCTCTATTGATTGTATGCAACACCACCTCATTCTCCGCTCAACACAGGTTCTTAACAATGGCATCAGGACAGCAAGGTCTTGCAGCCTGTGCAAATGTGCCTTGCATCCTGTTGCTCATGTATGCAAGCATCATTCATACTTTTGTTTGCACACATGCGACTGCATCCACCTTAGCTAAGGATATTTGTTATATGTGGGGGTGTTATTGGGGGAAAACAAGGAGGAATCCCCTCGTCCCCCCACCCCACCCCCATTTTCCAGACGTGTAACAGATAACAACTGCGTGTCCCTATGTTGGCTTTAACCAATCTTTCATGACAAGAGGAAAGAAAAGGGATTCGAATCCATGGTACAGGCGATAGCAACCAGTAGGACGTGTCTGCAGGATTTCACGCAGCAGTAAGCGTCTGAGAGGCGAGATGATCAACAAGCTTGCAGTGTATGATGATCCAGAGCTGTTACGGCGCCGTATCCGGCAAGCAACTCAAGGGGAATCTGGCCCCAAGGCAGCTGCCAAACCACCCAGGGCAGTGCACTTCCAACAGCCCCCACCTGACCTCAATGGTCCTGATGCCATGGAAGAAGAAGTTCAGCCAATGCAGGACGCAGAAGAAGAACAAGAACAGTTCCTTGCTGACACACCAGATGTTGGCCTGGCTGCTGCTGACTCAGCACGGTCAGGGCTCAAGCTGACCCTCTCAACCTCAGCAGCTCGGCAAGACAACTCCGCAATGATGGATGAAGAAGAAGATGCTGGGATTGAGAGTCAGCAGACGCAGGCCTTGCATACAGCTTCTTCTTTGGCTCCAGACCCTCCAAACACCACAGGGAAGGTTCTTGCCACAAGCAAGGACAGCCTGCGTAAGGCGCTAGACGTAGCTCAGGGCATTCTCAGATCAGACTCAGATGGTGCAGCTGCCGGTCCTGCTGATGCCAGTCACAACATCCCAGCCAGGCCTGTCACAACTGGAGCCAACAAAGCTGCATCTCCTGCCAAAACCGCTGCTGTGGGCGCCAAGTCAAGCCAAGCTGCATCTCCCGCCAAAACCGCTGCTTTGGGCGCCAAGCCAAGCCAAGCTGTAGCAGCTGAAATGGCTCACCCGCCAAGTTCTGTGAATGCAAATGACGCCTCGGTGTCTCAGCAAGCTGGCGGGAAGGCCCAGTTTGGGGAATCACCACCTGGGGTACGATCTCCAAGGCAAGAAATGGGTCCTGGCATCAGCGTGCTAGCAAGCACCACCAGACCTAATGTGCCCAGGAAGTTTGGCGGGGACCTTGCGCAGCTCAAGGCAGCTTCTTCACCTGCAGTGAGGGTCACCCATGCGGGTCACACCCCCCACCCCAGCAAGTTCAGGATGTTCCCTGCTGATCAGCCACCAGAGGGCACCCCTCACGGGTCAGCGGGGCAAACTGGGGGGTCTAGAGAGGGTGACAGGGATCAGGAGGGGGCGACTCCAGCAATCACCTTGAGGCCTTTTGAAATGTCTACAGGGCCAGCGCCGTTTTCCAGCACAGCTGGGAGTCTGGCTTACCCTAGCTCAAATGGCGCCCCAATTAAAGATACGCCAATGGCTGTAGTCAGTCATGCTGTGCCATCTGGAATGGTGCCAGATTCTTGCGTTGGGCAGGTGTGCAACTTTGTCTGACTTCATTGTTGTTGGATCATAGGCGACACAAAGTAGCAATGCAAACTCTCAATCATTCTGTGTTTTGGTCTACGTGGTCCGAAATGCGTACGTGCAAGACTGAGTCACCACCTCCAGTCTGCCTGCTGTGATGCATCAGCATGCTCTTCTTCCTTCAAGCTGCTTTTCAGCATGTGTTGCAGTGTGCAGCCATGCTACAGTTTGTGCTAGAGAGGAACATATTTTGAGATGTGCTGCTTCTTCATGTTTCAGATGGCATCTGGAAGAGGGACTCAGAGCATGCAAAGCGTGGCAAAACGCAGCCCAAAGTCCCACCCCATTCGTGTGACACCTCACTTGAGCACCATTGAGGAGGGGGGTGTTGAGATGGCTGAGCAGAGTGCAGGCTGTGAGCTGCATGACACTGCCAGTGGTTCTCACAATGACATGGATGCTAGCAGTCGTCCAGTTTTGGAGACCAGACTGCCATTGCCTGAAGATATTCAACATGCTGAAGCCTTTCAGGTCTGCTGTGCGTGATGCCAGTGGCCGTTGCATGTCACGGCCATGCACTATGAGATCGGCGCACAAAGGTCGCTTCCAGCTTGCATTAACATGATGTCACATGGATGGGCTTCCTGCTGGCCCACTGCTCGTATACTGCTTGACCTTTGTTATGTCTTGCATTGCTGTATCAATCTGCTAGGGAGAGGTATGGCAAGATGTGTGAAAAAGGCTCGAGAAGAGTCACAGAGGGGACGTTGTATGTGGTGCAGGCACAATTGGTTGGTCATACATCAGGCATGGTTCTGGACAGACTGGAGGAGATTCATTCGGCTTTGACTAGGCTCTTGTGGCAGCATCGACATAACCCAAACAGAAAGCAGACCATTGGGGAAGCTGAGGCGGCTGCACAGGCAATGCTGCAGCATGTCACTACAGAGTTGTAGACAAGATGATGTCTGCAACTTATGCATGACTCGTAAACAGAACCAAAGATTGAGCATGACCCAAATGACACTCGTTTATCACCTGGTGATGCTGTGCCATGAGCTTTGAGGTGGACCACACTGTGGAACATAAAGTTTGAGGGCTGATGTGAGCAGGGACTCAAGGATTGCGACTGAGTCTGCAATGCAGTGTGTGTCAGTGTTTGTGGGTACAATTCATTACAGTTTGCAACTGACTGAACAGCTGAATGAGCTGTAGCTGAAAAACAAATGCTGGCTGATGGCTCTGCTGGCCACCAGCATTGGGCAGCACGCAACAGTGTCTAAGGGAGCGCCAAATGTAATTACACCTATGTCAGCAGAGTCAGAAGTCCATATGTGCTTGCGCTGGCCTGCGCTGTTGTGAAAAGGCTGAGGCATGACTATACTGAATCGTGTACACATCTGTACTACGACTTCCTGACCCCCAGTGCACACTTTGTAGTACAATGCAGCAACAAAACATTGCCGAACAATGATTGCCTTCACTGAATAAGCTTAAGTGCTCGGTAGTTATTACACAGTGTGAAACAATTCCTTGCAAGCTGACACAAGGCTAATCAGCAATTTGTGAAGCAGACGAGCTAGAATGAGGCTAATTGGCAGTTCTCAGGCACATTCGTTGACACCCCAACCACATAAAATCACACTTGTGTGTCAAAGCAATACCAGAGCACAGATTATCAAGCTCCTCTTGTAAGAACGCACCACAGAGAAAAATAATGACACAGATGACCTTGAAACATCAGAGTCTGCTGTATAGAGGATCTTATCACAGTCTTGAGCAAGCAGAAGTCAAGTAAAGGATATGGGAAAAAGAGTAGGCACAGCATTCTTTATGAAGCCTCCCCAGCGCACCATTTGTGATACAAAACTCATGTCTGATACCTGGCAAGCGAAAGCTCTGAAGGGCTATGAAAGCCTGAAACTCTGTATGCATCCTAGCCAGGCATCATTGCAGGCATCAATCAGATATCTAAAGGCACACTGAGGACATTGCGCACTATATGACGCATCCAGCTGCAACCCACCACCCAAGGCCTGTCTACCCACACAGAAGCTGTATTTGTGTTGTCCACACGTCACAATGGCGCTTCTGTATACGATCAAAGGAAGAACAAGGAAAGGACACACAACTGGTGTGGCACTGTGGTCACATCAGCTTGTTGGGAACTGATCTGTCTGCAAACTTGACCACCAACACCTTGCTGCCCATCTGCTTGCCATTGTTGCTCATGATGGCTTGTTGAGCCAGAAACTTGTTTGCATATGTAATGAAGCCACACCCTCTGCTCAGACCATTTGGGCCTCTCAAGACATACAGCTCCAGGATCTCACCGACAGGTGAGAAGACAGCCCACAGGTCTGCCTCTGTTGCCTGCAGATGCACCGCTACTCATGATGATATGCCATCCTAACAGCAGATTGCAAAGTATGCTACGAGTACAGATGTAAGCTTCAGGCACAACATCAGTCACACTGAACCCTTACCACAGCATCATGTATGAGGGAAATCAATAGGAGACATCATGTACAAGACATGCAATGTGCATAAAGCTTAAGACTCAAAACTTGCATTTGAATGAAAACAATACAACCATGATGACCATGCATGCCGCAGTGCTAAACGTCCCAAAACAAAGCAGCATTGACCTTGAAAGTGTTGGGGATGGTGGGATGGCAGGAAGGAGTGTGCTGATGACTCACCTCAGGTGGTAGCTGACCAACAAACAGCTTCCATTGGTTGCTGACCTCATTGGCGCCACCAGAGCCCATGCGCTGCTGTCTAGGCATGGCACCTGGGTACTGACCAGGATACAATGCAGAGTTGCCATTTGCGCCATATGCATGGCCATACATGCTGTTGAGACCATTGCTGGGCATGTTGTTGCCCATTTCACCTTCTCTCTGCCCATTCAGTCTGGCTGGCGGCATGCCCATGGAACCAACACCCCTGCCGCCATACAAGTTGCCCTGGCCATACATGCCATCATTGAGACCTGCCATGCCTAGGCCTGCTGCACCATTGTTGACCAGGTTATTAGAGTTGGACAGATCAACAGGCTGCAGGCCGCCGTACTGAGAGGGGTTCATCTGCTGTGAAGCAAGGGAGTTATTGCCCAGGACGTTCTGCATGCCCAGGCTGCTCAGTAGGCTGGCCTGCTGCTCTGGTGTGAACTGAGCTCCGTTGTACTGACCATATGCACCAAGCACATTTGCAAGACCCTCCATGCCCATCTGTCCCTGTGAACAGCCAATGAAGCCAGTCAGAAACACGTGCTTGATGGTCAAGGCAGCAGATTTTCAGCAGATGCCACACACCTGAAGGAAGGCATCTGGCATGCCACCTGCCAGCTGTCTCTTACTGTCCTGCCATGGGTCCAGCAGGATACCGCGCTTGATCCCATTGGCAAAACCATCCTTCTTTCTAGCATCAGCAAACTTGACTACCAGAGGCACTTCAGCCCCAGGCAGAACTGTCTTTGCATTATGCCTGTCTATAGCAGACTCAGCTTCTGCCCACTTGCGAAACTGGACAAAAGCACATCCTACAAAGACAGGCATGGTTGTCAGCACCAGGACTACTTGAACAATAAGACCTGGCCATGACAGCTAAGTTTGGACGTGACATGCAAAAGCCAAGCCACAGGCAGAGGCAAGAGTCAGCACTTCATACCTGAGCTCTGCCCCTTTTGTGTTCTGAGAATGTTCAGATGAAGGACTTCGCCACATTCCTCAAACAGAGGAGCTAGCTGTTCTTCTGTGATATCACGTGGCACCTGTGGCAGACAGGACCACAATTGCAGGTCATGTGTTGCGCAAAAGGTGCAGTGTCAAGTAGCAAGCAGAAGGTCACCGGCCAAATTGCCACTCTTGACAGCCAGGAGCTTCCAAGACTTGATCAGTGATCCTTTGCAAGCAGAGTCAGCTGAGAGCAGCACCTGTCCTACAAAGATCTTCTTTGGAGCGACGCCTTGCTCAGGGGCCATGCCAGTGGGACCAGCTTTGCGCGGGTTGGCGAAGTGCACCACCAGTGCTCGACCTTTGCCTCCGTCCAGCACGGTCTTGCCGTCGTGCTTCTCCATAGCTGCTTCTGCTGAACTCCAGCGATCGAACAGGACCATCGCACACCCACGAGACTTGCCATCAGGCCCTTTGACAAGGTGAAGGTTCTTGATGACGCCAAAGCTCTCAAACAGTGGTATCAAATCCTCAGCTGTCTTGTCGGTGGGAACCTGGCCGACAAATAGCCGAGGCTCGCTAGCCACAGGTTCAGCGTTTGCCATGGGTATAATACCGCCGGGCTCAAGCTTGCTACAAGTGCCCAGGCAGACAATCGCAACAGTCGCACGGCTAAGGACAGCCAACCAGTATTGCTGGAATTCTACCAACCTGACGGCGAAACAAGCGCAGCCTAACGTATTTTACTAACCTACTCTAGTTCACAACAACACCAGCGTCGGGTGCTACCTCTGTCAGAGGCAGTGTAACTATGCTTTGACTTAAGCGGCGTCACTTGTTTTGCCCTGAAAACCCGCGTCAAAATAGTCAAATTGAGATTGTTTTGTGGCGCACTTGAATCGAATTCGTTCGTTTGCTGGGATGATCCGAGGCTGAGCTTGTCTGGCAGGCATCACGCGAACCATGGATAAGCTAGCAAAGCTGCAAGATTAGCTTCTAACCAAACGACTCGTTTGTTGAGCGGTAAAAGATTTGCCGTCACCGGCCTTCCGGTGCAAGTCATGAGCTGCTACCTGAGGCTGGGCTGAGTGAGCTGTTTGTCGGCCGTGATCTGCCTCTATGCTCAACAGCTTGCCTATTGGTAGTGCGCGCCCCAGCTCTTCGTACTCCGGCAGCAGTGCTGCTGCGGCAAAACAAGCACGAGTGGATTCGCACGGCTTTGCGTCCTGCAGCGGCAGACAGAGGTCAACACCATTTTCCAGTCTTGGCAAGCAGTCTTTGCAGCCTTGCCGCAACACACGAGTGCATGCTTTGACGGTGGGCATTTACCGTGCAAGCTGTAGTGATTGCATTTGATGTGGATTCATTGCTCAGTTACAACAAGGAAGCTCGTTTACAGACTCAAGACAACACCCAGTCCTATCTGAGTGAACAAGACCTTTTTGGCGATGGGGAGGTTGACACATCCTTGCAGGTGGTGCACTGTAATCACAACATTGCTGTCCCCACAGGATATTGTATGCCAGGCTGCTTATTTTTTGGCAGCCAACAGCATAGCTGCGTGTTGCAGAAGTACTCGGTGCAGTGGTATCCAGGGCACATTGCTAGGGCAGAGAGGCAGCTCAAGTCTCAGCTGAAGCTTGTTGATGTTGTCCTAGAAGTCAGAGATGCCAGGTACAATCGGAAAACAGCAACAAGATGCATTTTCGGCATGCAGCAGTCTCCACTATGATTGACAACGACATTGACTCCGAGTGAACAAGCTCTCCTTGGTAGTCCCCTCTGCCAATGCTGAGAGGCACTTATCACACTTTGCAAGATTGTTTAACTAAGCAGTACTTGCTCGGTATCACTGAGCATGTTTTTGCAGCATGGTGGTCATATGAGGTCAGGTCATGGGTTTCTGCAGGATACCACTATCCTCCTGTCATCCCCAGATCCCAGTCTGGTGCCTCAATAAGCCTCGCCTGCTGATCATGAACAGGGCTGACATGGTTAGTCAGCAAGACCAGCAGGAGTGGAGCAACTATTATGGCAGTCAAGGGCTGTCTGTTTTCAACACTGATGCCAACAATGGCAAAGGCATCACCAAGGTGACACACTGCATGTGCGAAAGATGCACACAACACACTGCATGTTGTGTGCATCTTTCGCTTGCCATCTGTGTGTACCTTGCCAACCTATCAGTGCAAGCTGTCACCTGTTGATTTCGCTGCTGCTGCTGCGTGTTATCACCACCTCAGCAACTTCAAGCCATCATCCATGTTTCACACCACCACTGTACCCATAACATGCAATGTAAAGAAGCATGTAGCAACAGCACCCATCATCATCCCTACAGCCATTGTTGCGTACTGCTCAGGCTTGTCGTTCCAGCTTTACATGTACCACACAGGTCACCAAAGCAGCACTGTCACTCAGCAAGAGCATCAACGACAGGCGCAAGGCCAGAGGGCTGCAGCCTCGACCAGTCAGAGCAGCTGTCATTGGCTTTCCCAATGTTGGCAAGTCAGCCTTGATCAACAGGTTCCTGAACAGGCGAGTCTGTGAGAGTGCGCCGAAGCCAGGGGTCACCAAAAGCCTCAGATGGCTCAGAGTTGGGGGCGATCTAGATTTGCTTGATGCACCTGGTGAGCTGCATGTCATTGGCAACATCAGGTTCTCAACTGCTGAATGGTCACCGTCTTGCACATTTGCTGTCTTGCCTATATGCTATTGCAAGCAGGCTGATAAGCGGCACTGCTTGATGCACCAGGCAGATCACCTGCACTTTACCAGTCCCTTGACATCTGTGTTTGAATGACACATCAAAGCCAGCTGCTTCATGCATAAGAGCTTGAGGGCAGCTTGCTCAAAGAATGTTAAAGGTTCACATTACTGAGCGTGTCCTGAGTCAGCTTTGCTGGGTGCAGGTGTCCTGCCGATGTCTTTCAATGATCAGATAGCAGCAGAGCGCCTGGCAATATGCAACGACATTGGGGAAGCAGCTTACGTCAACTCCTCAGTGGCTGCAGTTCTGATGGAGCGACTACGCAGCTTGCCTATGTTTGACACCATTCGGCAAAAGATCACAAGGAGACTGTTGCTCCCTTTTGAGAAGAGACATACTGGGGAAGACTATGTATCAGAGCTTGCAGACTTTACGTTCCATGGTGACAAAGAGCAGGCAGCCCTGCGCATCATCAATCAGTTTAGGCAGTGTCAGTTAGGGAAGTTTGCTCTAGAGCTGCCCAAGGACGTACGAACGCGGCGCTAGGCCCTTGACTGCCTGTTCATTAACATTCGGGTAATCTTTAGGCCCACAGGACGCCAGTGTGTTCTGGTCAACACAGACACAGCTGACAATATCAGCTTACGTGAAAGCCCTATAGCGAGTGTTTGAGTCAAACTTGTATCATAGCGTCAGTGCTGTTTTGATCACTATTGATGCATCATGTGGGCAAGTGTTCATTGTTATGTAGCGTGTCGCAATGGGTGCAAATATTGTGATATTGAGCTGACATTTTGTAGACTTTGCGAAGTGCACAGAAGCACCTTGCCATATCAAGTCAATGCTGCTGGCAAATGGAGAAGACTGCCAATTGCCTGGGAGATTTGGCGTCTGCTAAAGGTATTTTGTACCCTGGTATGCATAGCAGTGTTTGTCGTGCCTCAGCTTTGCTGTGTGCAGCCTGGAGGCATGCAGCTGAACAATATTCCATGTGCATTACAAGTGTGCTTGCGACAGGAAATCATGCTCACAATGGCCAATGTTTCCACTGGTGTCAGCATGACAAAGCGTCAATACTATTGCTTTGCTGCAAAGCATAAAGTGCATATTGTTGAGTTGAGATGGCTCGAGTCCACATGGCTGGTAGGGTACTCTTGTGTTGATGCTGCGCGTAGTGCTTCTGATGGCTCTGCTGCATGCTCACTGAGAAGGCTGCAAGGAAGGCTGCACAGGCTGCAACTACCAGTTGGTCATCTTCTTACGAGCCAGCTCTGCTCTGTATTTGGCAGGCACACCTTCTGCCTCCATCTCCTTCAGCTTCCTTTGCCGCACAGCCTACATATGCAAGCATGCCGTATCATCAACTCTATCATTCATCCTTGTATTCATTCATCCATCCAATCATTCATTCATTCATTCAGCCATTCATTCTTTCATCTGTTCAACACATGTCTTCCCCCAGAGTCAGGTGCATCCAGCCATGCATTGTAAAGACATGAGCATCAACTGCTTGGATGAGTATATTTGATCAGTCAAGTATGGTTGGACTAGTGTTAGGTGGTGATGCATCATCAAGACTGATGCACGCTTTCAGCCATTACATGCTGGCAAGGTACGTGGTTGTGCTGAATGCATATTGCCCTTGTTGCAAGCACAAGACACTGTAACACTGCTCATCTTGCATGAGATGCACATGTGTCATCCACCACAGCTTATAACTACTCTCTGTACAGTGAGCCTATACCCTACACCAAAGCAGGCCAGCTTGCTGTCACACAGACACGGCAGGATGGGATCACTGACCTCAATGAAGTCCTTTTCAGCCTGCAGCTTCTGGCGGGTCTTCTCTCCCTCCAAAAGGTACTCAGCATGCTCGCGCTTCTGGCGCTCCTCATTGGCCGCCATCTGAGCTCTGAGCTCCTCCTTGTGGTGCTGCCTCAACTCCATTGCTGACATCTCCTGCACATTCATTCACGCATTCATTCAGTCACTCACGCATTCACTTGTTCATCCAACCATCCATCCATACATCTGTTCGTACATCCGTCTGCCCATCCGTCCGTCCATCCATCCATGCATCCATCCATCTGTTCATCAAACATGTGCCTTCCCCAAAGGTTAGTCCAGCCCTGAGTAGCTTCCTCAGGCTGTGCAAGTTCTTGTTTTGATAAACAGCGTACCAGCAACAACGTGTACTGATGTGGTCTAGATCACAACCCACAAGAGTCCCATAACTGACAAACATACACTCCCAGCACGGTTCAGATCCCACATGTGGCATACCCAACCCAGCATACCTTATTATAATGATACCAGATACATAAGTATATGTATATATGATACATTCAGGTGCGCAAGTGCATACCTTCTCCAGCTGCTGCTGCTCACTGTGGCGATTCTCCTCAACAATGCGGTGGAACTCCTGGGCCTCCAGGCGCGCCATGTCAGCCTGGGCGGCCACCCTAGCCGCCTGTTGGGCGGCCCGGGCCTGAGCCAGGTCCCTATTGGTTGCTGCCACACGCTCACGAGCTGCCTTCTCCTTCTGCCTCCATTCACGCTCGTAAGCTTCGGTGTACCTACAGGCAATTCAATCATTTGTTCAGTGTACCTACAGGCAGTTCATTCGTCTGTTCGGTGTACCTACAGGCAATCCGATCATTTGTTTGATGTACTTACAGGCAATCCATTCGTTTGTTTGTTCAATCACTAAATCAAACCTAGGGTGAGGCACATAGTTGCTCTCTGTGTGAGATCCTGCTTTGGCAGTCCTTGGAAGCTTTGGTGTACCTAGAGGCAAAGCAGGTTGCAGCTGCATGGTGTGGTCCAGCATGATTCAGACCACAGCAAGACATGTCACTGTCAGCACATTGGCTGGAAGAACAAGACCTTGTACAGATAGCCACCGAGGACTGTACATGACTGACCCTAGGGGAAGTTGTAGATCTATGGAATGAGTGATCATGATGCTTTGCATTGTATACATGAGAGACTGTGTGACTCATTGTGCAGTACAGACCACGCACTGCATGATGACAACATTACCGGCTATAATAGGCTGCTCTGAGAACCTGTTCATTTTTTGGAATGCAGATGCATTACAATTTCAAGAGGACATGTGCGCCCTGGTGCAAACCCATACACATAAGTCATGCACAGGATTTCAGCATCAGGCTAGATCTACATGGCAAATCATGATAAAGAGTGTGACAGCATTGCTTCTTGACAAACTTTTGAGACACAGTTTCCCACACACCTTGGAACCGTACATGGTTCTGCTTCTGCACTTCTGTAAGTGTAGTAGAAAGTTTCTGATATCCTTCCAAGGGATGCAGGCTTTTCCAGTGGGCAACAAAAGTAAGGTAGCTAGAGAAAGTGAAGCAGCTAGAAAGGCTGACCTGCGAGCCCTGAGCTCATCGATCTCAGCCTGTCTGTCAGCGGCACGCTCCTGCTTGGCCCTCAGGCGAGCAGTCTCAAGCTCCTTCTCTTTTATCACCCTGGCCTTCTCCTCAACTGCTGCCTGCAAACACAGACCATTTCACAGCATCAAGCATGGGAAGATCTTGCTTTGTCCCGCAGCATGCTGCCTGCAACACACACCAGCTCATAGCCTCAAATCTGGGAAGATCTGGATGACTTCCTCAACATGCTGCCTGCCGCACAGTTGCGAGGTGCTGTAAATCCTCCGAGCCATGAAGCTCTGATTGTCCCAGATGCAGTTGCTTGAACACAAAAGCATGACTGACATGAAGGTCTCTGGGGATGCTCTCTGGGGATGACAAGGGAATGTGGGGATGGGGATTTATAGCATAAGGCTGGGAGGACCCTGCTTGGTTACATGCTGCCTGCCACGATCAGACAGAGTGGGAGAAGCTCGCAGTGACAACGAACCAACGTCTCTTTTTAGCATTTGTGCCTTCAGCATTGGACCTGTGTGCAGCAAGGTTGAGATTTCAAAAGACACAAGCATCTGTTGTTGGTTTCAAAAGATAGATTGAGGATGCAGTTGCAAAGCAGTATTACATTATCATTCATCAAGTACGTATGTTTCTTCCCCTAAGCAAGGTGTATACCGTCCTGAATAGCTCCTTGTATGACCTGTCTTGATAGCCAGCGTACCAACAACCATATGTATTGACACATTACATGGTATATTACACATCGACATGGTCAGCATACCAAAAGTACCTTGTGTTGACATGTTACCTGTTTTGACAGGCAGCACACCAACAACACCTTGTATTGATGTGTTGCCTGTGTTGACAGTGAGCACGTCAACAATACCGTGTATTGACATGTACCTGTTCCTTGAGCTGGCGTTGGCAAAGGTACTCCACAATGAGGGCGTCCTCCTCCAGTTCTGCTGCCTTGGCTACCGCCTTACGCTCCATCTAAGCACATGAACCATGTGAAGATTAGTCATGATGTGCGTTTTGGTCATTGACAATGTGACAAACTGTCATCATGTCCATTTTGGTTGTGTTGTGCTGGCAAGGTTTGATACTGATGAGTACAATGCCTCGTTGCAAGCTGCTGCAAAACAGGTGGAATTGTACTCTGCACATGTCTCTTCATGCATTGCATGTGTTGTATGACCTTTGTTTGCTTGTCAGTGTGATGCTGCATGCAAGCAGAAGCAAGCATCACCTTCCACGGCATATCACCATTGCAAGCTTTGATCTCATGTCACATGCCACAAAGCCAAGGCACAAGGAGGTGCACCTGCTCAGCATTACTGCGGTGCACTTCTTCCATGAGGGCCTCAGCAGCCCTCTTCTTCTCCAGGGCTGCTTGGGCCTCCTCTGTCTTCAGCCTCTCCACCTCCCCGGTCATGTGATCTCGCTCCTGCACAACCACAAATGATGACATGCGTGCAAGAGCCAGCTCGCTTTGAGCCTCTGTGAGGCTGCATGCTGCTGAGAAAACTGCATGCTGCTGGAAAACAATGCATGCCGCCGAGGAGATTGCACGCTGCTGGAAGAGGACACCAGGCTGATAAATTATGCAGCCTATAAGCAGTAGCACCTCAGGCTCTGCGCAATGGTTAGTACAGAGTTTTCAGTCACGGCAGGTCTGACAGTTGTTCTGCGTGCTAGACTGGTAAGAGCCTAAATTCAGGTAAGCAGAGTATGACGTGCTCAGAATGGTAGTTTGGCGTGCCTTTTGGATCAGCAACGCATGCTGTTACGCTGCACAGTCTGCTGCTCAGACTGTGAAATCTGACAGTGTCAAGACAAGGGCAGGACACCATAACAACTGCAGCATGCATGCACATGACCAGGACACACAGCAGTTTTCATATGCTCTTTCAGCCCATTGTATTATTTGCTCATTGTAGATCTGAAACGTGACCATGGGATGATGACAGGCATGCATCATACCAACAGCTGCCTGAATGCAAGTCTTGCTTGTGCTGATGCAAGAGAACTGATGCATTCTGGTCAACTGGTCTGCGCTGGCCCTTTCAATCTTTGGTCTTGATGACCATGAAAGGGCGGAAATTGGATGCAATCAATTTTGCCAGCATGCGTACCAGGTCACGCAGTTCCTCCTGGTGAACACGCTCTCTCTTGCGTTCCACAATCTGCTCATTCAGGATCTGAGCACCAATTCGGCTCTCAGCCGTGCGCTGTCTCTCTCGCTCCTCATATGCCTCCAGAGCTTTCAGGCGGTCAATCTCCATCTGCAGATCCAACGCCCTCTCCTCCTCCTCTTGCAGCATGTGCTTCTTCTCCTCAATTTGAGCATCCCTGCATGAGGAATGCCAGCATGGTTGAGCTTGATTGATGGTGAGAAGCTCTGCGTAAACAGTCAAGAAGGTAAAGTGCTTGGTGATGCAGCTCGATGGCACCACATAAGCACTTATGGTAGTCATGCAAGCTGGCATTAGTCCTGGCCAACCATGAATCGGCTATTTGAGCTGATTGCAGTGCTTTGCAGAAGAATACGGCAGGGGAAGTATGTGAATGGCAGTTCACGCAGGCTCAATGTGCACTGACCTGATGGTGACACATTTGCTGTACTGCACCATTTGGTTCATATGCTTCACTTCATCACGCTGCTCGGTGAGCAGGTCATCAGCCCTGTTGCGAGTGTGGCCGTTAGCAGAGGCCTGCAGGCGCTCTGTCTCTGTGGGAGGCTCATGCTTACGCCTCTCCTCTTCCATCTGTGACAGTAACAGCAGTTTCACGGCAGCATGACACGACTGTCACAACAAGTGCTGAAAGGCATGTTGCACAGTTTTGGAGCTGTTGTGTTGAATGAACCCGTCAAGACTGACTCTGAGGCCTCTGAGCATACATGGATTGTGACGTCAGGTATTGCATGATAGTGACATGTATACTGGCTGACTAAAAGGAACCACTTGTGCCAAGAAGGGTGATTTCAGCACATGTGCAGGCACATTGGCTTTGCTCCTTGGCTTTGTGTGCATTTCTTCTCTGCCATCTGTACCAGCAGCAGCAATGCATCGTCAGCAAATTGTGTCAGCAGCCTACTTCAAGCAGTCGCTTCATGCAGCATACCAAACCAGAAGAAGGGGCCTGCAAACTCTTGTCAGGGATCTCAGCTGCTGTGTGACCGTGTGTGGTAACTTCCTGTTCTGATACATGCCATTTACTAATGGAGTGGCAAATCCATTAGCAAAGTTTGTGTGCCATGTTTAGATTACACACTACTGAGGGTAGCCAAGATGGGCAGCCCACCTTGAGCATTTTCTCCTTGCGAGCTTGCGCAACTGCCCTCTGCCCCTCCAGCTCTGCCTCAGCCTCATGCCTCAGCCGAGCAATCTCCTCAGAGCTGAGTACGCCTGCTGGCTGCCGCATGCGCTCCAGATCCCGCCTGAACACGGGCGTAATCTTCTGATGCGTCTTGACATCACGATGACAGCATGTGTCAAGCTTGTATGCACGCGCATGTGATGCAAAAACCATTGTGCCAAGACAGTGTCAAACTACCTCTTCTGCAGAGAAGTGCATCAGTTGGTGCAGTGCTGCAGTCATGCAAGACTTGGGCGAGAGACGATGGCACAACCGCAAAAAGTGCTGTTGTCGCTCTGGAGAGGGTTATTGCCAAATGACACACTTGTTGGCACATGATTGAGGCTTGGTTGTGGAAGGCATGCTGTTGGCTCTGCAAGGCAAGCCTGCATACCTTCTGATGGTTACTACATCAGCTTGAATTGGCAGCAGAGCTGTGTTGGGGGACAATTTGCTGGTTGGGCTTTTCACGGCCTTGCCAGGGGAGGCTTTGTTGTCAGAAGCAGAAGACTTGATAGGAGACTTGTTGCCAAACAATGACTCATCCACGTGGCTGTTCTTGTTAATCGTACGGTACCTGAGCACGCCGGTGACCAAGCTTGTTGCACAATTCTCGCTGCACTTGCAAAGCAGCAGGCTGTGTTCTCGATTGAGACCTGGGATACTCACGTGGAACGCACGGACTTGATGCTTGCTTGACTGGCAGGCGATCCCAGCCTGGAGCCCGGCATTGCTGACTAGCGACCAGTGGCACCCGTTGCAGGTCGCAAAGGGAAAAGCCGAAATCTAGCTGGAACCGTTCAACCTCGCTTGCTCCACGAGAACGGCTACCAGCAGAACAAGGCAGCAAACGGGGCCTAGTAGTTGCACAGCGTTAAGCGCAGCTGCAACCTGTGTCCCTTTGCAACTGATATCGACGTCGTTATAAAAGATGACGCGGCATGCACGACCGACGATACAGGAGTACAAACGATTCGTGTACACGCAAAAGACTGCAGTGTTGTATAGCCCCACTTCACCACTGAAACACACCCGCTGGCCCTTGCTAAACCCGCAAAATGAAGGTCAGGTCAGACAAGCTTTGCTCTCAGCACAAAGGACACTAAACCCCTAACTGTAGCTACTGCAAACCGCCCTGCAAGGGCGTCTGGCCTAGACCTGGTGTTTGCAAAAGCTTTGTTGCAGCAAAAGGCCTTGCGGTAAGCTCAGCACTCTGCCAAGGGCGCCTTGCACTATACTATTCACCTTGCCACAACCATCTCTTGCGAGGAGCAGTGTGGAATGCCAAAACACTTGTTAGGCTAAAGGAAATGGTCTCTGCGTCTCGAGCAGGAGTTGAAACGTCGGTGAAGCGTCACTCCATTGTTGCGTTGCACGGCTTGGAGCCAGATCAAGGTACTCAGGCTGCTGAACACAAAGGCATGCTGTTGCTTGCCAGTTCACAGTTTTCAGCCCTGTGATCGGCTGCAGCAAAGCGTTGACTCGATCGTGCACATGGTGTCTTGGTCTGCCAGCAAGTCTGCTCCCCACGTGCCTTGGCATTTGATACGCAAGAGGGTTTTTTATGAGCAATGTATGACTACAGGAACGCGCTATGCCAAAGGGTCGAGCCGCACCCCTTCCAAGGACGGCTGCACAGTCACGTAAGCCAGCGTCAGGCGCCAGACCGCAAAGCGTCAGAGGACCGTGCAAGGCTTGCTGGACTTCAGGTACGCACCTTGCACGCTCGCAGGGTTACAAGTTTACTTCAATTTACGATTATGTAAAACAAACTTTTGCTTTTTTGATCAGTTGTTCTGATCAGTGTGCTCATCTGTGAGCCTATACTGCGTGGCTGCACCTGTCCAGAGTCTGCTTTGCAAAGCTGCA